>Ga0105047_10002056_pt1 | contig 36046 bp, 26 predicted proteins | sample MAT04_FD_78384 | JGI IMG/M metagenome (GOLD analysis project Ga0105047, IMG submission 78384) | Freshwater microbial communities from Lake Fryxell liftoff mats and glacier meltwater in Antarctica - MAT-04 (megahit assembly) | ecosystem: Environmental > Aquatic > Freshwater > Ice > Liftoff... | reverse complement strand
GTTCTTCTTGGCACCTGGGTGCGAAGAGGCCGATTTCTTGCCCCCTGTGCCCCCCACTCCTACCCTTGGCCCTTGCCAGTTTCTCCCTCGACGAAGGACTCCGCCCGTGAAGATCCGTACCGACGAAATCGCGTCTGTTATCAAGCGTGAAATCGAACAGTTTTCAGCGCAGCTCGAAGTTTCTGAAGTGGGCCGCGTGGTGGAAGTCGGCGACGGTATCGCCCGCATCTACGGGCTCTCGAAGGCCATGGCCGGCGAGTTGCTTGAGTTCCAGACCAGCGCGGGCTCGGTGATGGGCCAGGTCTTCAACCTTGAGCTCGACACGGTGGGCGCGGTTATTTACGGTGACTATCTCTCGGTCAAGGAAGGCGACACGGTCAAGGGCACCAACCGCCTGCTCGAAGTGCCGGTGGGTGACGCTCTGCTGGGCCGCGTGGTCGATCCGCTGGGTCGCCCGATTGACGACAAGGGCCCGATCAACGCCAGCGAGTTCCGCAAGGTGGACATCATCGCTCCGGGCATCGCCGAGCGTCAGCCCGTGACCGAGCCGCTGCAGACGGGTATCAAGGCCATTGACTCGATGATCCCCATCGGTCGCGGCCAGCGCGAGCTCATCATCGGCGACCGCAAGACGGGCAAGACGGCCGTCGCCATCGACGCCATCATCAACCAGAAGCAGTACTGGGGCACGCCCGAGGCCGTGGTGTGCATCTATGTCGCGGTTGGGCAGAAGGAATCGACGGTCGCGGCGACGGTCGAAACGCTCCGCACCAACGGCGCGATGGACTACACCATCGTGGTCAATGCCTCGGCGGCCGATGCCGCCCCGCTGCAATATATCGCCCCCTACTCGGGCACGGCGATGGGTGAATACTTCATGTGGCAGGGCATGCAGGGCAAGACGCCCAAGCACGTCCTGTGCGTCTACGACGACCTTTCCAAGCAGGCCGTGGCGTACCGCCAACTCTCGCTGCTCCTCAAGCGTCCGCCCGGCCGCGAGGCGTATCCCGGCGACGTGTTCTATCTCCACTCGCGCCTGCTCGAGCGCGCCACCAAGCTCAGCAACGAGAACGGCGGCGGCTCGCTCACGGCTCTGCCCGTCATCGAGACGCAGGAAGGCGACGTTTCGGCGTATATCCCGACTAACGTCATCTCGATTACCGACGGTCAGATTTACCTTGAGCCCGAACTGTTCTTCTCGGGTGTTCGCCCGGCCATCAACGTGGGTATTTCGGTCAGCCGCGTCGGTGGAAATGCCCAGATCAAGGCCATGAAGCAGATCGCCGGCTCGCTGCGACTCGACCTTGCGGCGTATCGCGAGCTTGAGGCCTTCGCCCAGCTGGGCACGGAACTCGACAAGGCCACGCAGCGACAGCTTGATCGCGGCGCTCGAATGGTCGAGCTGCTCAAGCAGCCGCAGTATGTGCCCATGAACGTGGTCGATCAGGTCATCTCGATCTTCGCGGCCAGCCGGGGCTACATGGACGACCTCCCGGTCTCGGCGGTTCGCCCGTTCGAGAAGGGGCTGGCTGAGTACATGACGACCAGCGGCAAGGCGGCCCGCGAGGAACTCGCGGCCAAGCGCGACATCAAGGCGGTTGAGAAGGTGCTTGAGGATGCCATCAAGGCGTTCAAGAGCACGTTCACGGTCCAGGCCTGAGTGATCGGATCAAAGACTCAAAGGCCCCGCTTCGGCGGGGCCTTTTTCGTTCTCCCCCGTGCGGAAGGGGTGATGAGTTCAGGAACTGCCCTCGCGCATTCGCGACAGGCCTGACGGGAACGGGTAACTCGGGAAGACGCCGACACTGGCGTGCTTCCACATGGCGGGGGCGGTGTAGACATCGCCGCGGAACCCCGAGCCGTACATGGTGCGAAGGACGGATTCGAACGAGGGTTCGCGGCCGTCGGGGCCGACGAGGCGGTTGGCGCGGGCGTTGAGGAACGACACGCTGGCAACGGGGAGGCGGTCGCGCCGGTCGGCGAGCATTTTGGTCACGGTCTGGAAGCCGCGGCCGAGGTCGTCGAGGGTGAAGTGATCGCGACCCTTAGGACGGAGAATGCCCAAGACGAGGAGCGAGTCGAGATCGAACTTGAGCACATAGGGCTCTTTGTCGCGGGCGGCGTGAATGGCGACGGAGTCCTGGAACATGCGGGCGTAGCTGGTGACGGCGCGGCCGGACCACTGGCTGGTGCGGATGAGCTCGACGAGCTTGGCAATGATGCCGCGGCCGTTGTCGGTGTCGTTGACGCCAACGACAATGGCGCGGTAGCGGCCGTCGAGGACATCTCGGAGCATGTCCTGCCCCCAGAGGATGCGGATGCGCTCTGTGGCGGCGAGGGTGTCGGCGGTCGGGGCGTTGTCATCGCCCGGCAGGAGCGAGACGCGATCCGGGGCCAGCTCGGCGGAGATGAGTAAATCGGACTCGCCGTCGTAGAGACGAACGTTTGACTTGTGGTCGTGGCTCATGCATTCTCGCTTGAGGGACGGACTGGAGGGACGGGGAGGCGGACGAGGAACCGGACTCGTGGCTCGCGTGCCCCGATGGGTCGCCCGAGCTCACAGCGTGCGGAGCATGGTACTTCGCTGGCGGCCCCGGGTGGACAAGTCGTCAGGGCTTTTGATTGATGGCCACATCGAGCTCGACGGTGCGGGGTTGGTCGCAGGCGGTGTCGGTGCAGGCCTGGAACGAGACGACAAGCCGGGGGAAGCCGATCCAGTCGCCGGATTGTTCGAGGGCGACATCGAACTCGATTTCGCCCTTGAGCACGTGGATGGAGTCGGGGCCCCATGCGGTGCCGGGGGGATAGTCGGCGTAGGCCGTGATGCCGGCGCCGCCGGCGATGCCGACGCGGAGGGGCTGGACGACGCGGGCGGCGGGCGAATCGCCGGGGTTGGCGGCATAGACGTGGTAGCCGGGCTTGATCGAAAGGCGGACGGCGAACTCGGTGGGAAGGTCGGGGCCGAGCTCGACTGCGCCGATGGAGGAATAGACCTCGACGGGCTCGGGATCGGAAGGGTCCGGGGTGTCGACATGAGCGGGGGCGCGGGCTGCACGGTTAGAGCGGGCGGCGGAGCCGGTTTCGTCGCTGGTGGCGACGATGGCGCCCGCGCGAAGGAGGGCGGCGTGAAGCGTTTCTTCGCTGGCCTGAAGCATGGCGAAGAGCGCGCGGGTGGAGTTGGCAGTGGCTATGGGCGAGTCTTCGATGGCGGCGCTGACCGAGGCAATGGCGGCAGCGGCACTGGCCAAGTGCTGGGGTGCGCCGGTGAGAACCGCGAGGCGGACAAGGCCGAGGTTCATGAGCGACGCGCCGCAGGGCATGGCACCGTCATAGGTGGTGCGGGAGCGGACGAAGAGATCGTCGCGGCCAGCGGCGGAATCGAAGAAGCCGGAGGCCGGAGCGGCGCTGGCGGCGGCGTGGGCCGGAGTTTGGCCGAAGTGGGCTTTGGCGCTGGCGGCAAGGCTTTCGGCGAGGCGGAGAAGAGAGGTACGGTCGTCGCCGCTGGAGACGGCGGCGAGATCGCAGAGGCCGAGGAGAATCGAGCCGTAATCTTCGAGTACGCCGGGGATGGTGCCGGTGAGACGACCATCTTCGAAGCGACCACAGCGAAGGAGGCTCCCTACCACCTCCACCACACCTGCCACCACCCCCACCGCCCCCGCCCCCCCACCATCGGCGGTGAGGAGGTGTTGGCGGACGCCGGCGGCGAGGGCTTGGGCCAGCCCGAGCGCGCGGGCGCGGAGTGACTCGTCGCGCACGGATTTCGCGACGGCCGCGAGGCCGGAGAGCATGAGGCCGTTCCAGGCCGTGACGATTTTGTCGTCAAGGCGCGGCTGCTTGCGGGTGTCGCGGGCGGCGAGGAGGCGGGCGTTGCAGCGATCAACGCGGGCGAGCAGGTCGGCCGTGGTCATACCGTGGCGCTGGGCGGTTTTTTCGCACCGCTCGTGCAGGAAGAGCACACTGCGAGCGGGCTCGGCTGGATGGTGCGGGTCGGTGAAGTTGGGACCGGAAGCGACACCGTAAAGATCATTGATAAAGGTGCCTTCGCTCTCGCCGAGGATGGCCTCGATCTGCGGGGCGAGCCAGAGGTAGTTGAGGCCCTCGCGGCCGTCAACTTCGGCATCCTGAGCGGTGAAGAAGAGCCCCTGCGGCGTGAGGAGTTCGCGCTCGGCGTAGGCGATGATGCGGGCGGCGATGCGTTCGTAAAATGCGTCGCCAAAGACGGCGCTGGCGCGGGCGTAGACGCTTAAGAGCTGTCCCTGGTCGTAGAGCATCTTTTCAAAGTGAGGGACGAGCCAGTGATGATCGACGCTGTAGCGGTGGAAGCCGCCGCCGACCTGATCGAACATGCCGCCGAGGGCCATGCGGTCGAGCGTGAGGCGCAGGACTTCGTCGATAGCATGCTTGGCCGCGGCCTCAACGGTGCGCTCGCGGATGTCGAGGAGGAGTTCGAGATAGACGGGCTGGGGGAACTTAGGGGCATCGCTGAAGCCTCCGTGAACGCGATCGAAAATGGTGAGCAGCGTTTGAACCGCCATGGAGACCTGCGGGCGGCCGATGTGTGCCGCAGCTTGGGCGGGTTCGATCTTGTCGCGGATGCCGGCGGCGATCGCCTCGGCCTGCTTGAGCACATCCTCGCGACGGTCACGCCAGGCGTCGGACATGCTCTCGAGTGCGCGGCTGAACGCGGGAATCCCGTGCATGTCGCGGGGCGGGAAATAGGTTCCGCCCCAGTAGGGCCGGAGCTGCGTGGGTTCAAGAAAAACGCTCATGGGCCAGCCGCCGCGGCCGGTGAGCATCTGGACGGCGACCATGTAGATGTCGTCGATTTCGGGGCGTTCTTCGCGATCGACTTTCACGTTCACGAACCGCTCGTTCATGATGCGGGCGGTTTCTTCGTTCTCGAAGCTCTCGCGTTCCATCACGTGGCACCAGTAGCACGTGGAGTAGCCGATCGAGAGGAAGATGGGCACGTTGCGGCGGCGGGCCTCGGCGATGGCCTCGGGCCCCCACGGCCACCAGTCCACGGGGTTGTGGGCGTGCTGGCGGAGATAGGGGCTCGACTCACGCGCCAGCCGATTGGCGGGGTGCGCGGGAGCGGCGTTTGCAGAGTGGGTTTCGCTGGACATCGATTGGGTCTTATTTCGGAGAAGGTGCAAAGGAATCGGCCGGGCGCGCGGGGGCGGACCCGATCGGCGAAGCGGACATTGGCTCAACGGAGAGAGCGACAAATGGGGGCGGGTCGGTGTCGCATTTGGACCCGCGGCCGGTCGAGGATTGGGCGGGCGAAACGATCGGTCCGCCGCGGAGGGATCGGGCGGCGGCGCAGGCGGCGATGAGAGACGCGTCGGGCGGCATAATGGAGAGTGCGGCCCTTACGAAGGTGGAACGGACCTGCTTGCCGGAGTCATCGTCTTTGCCTTCGAGGGGAGCAAAGAACGCGGCGAGGCCATCGGCGAGCGCGCGGGCGGTGGCGCGAGTGGCTGCCGCGGCGGCGGGCGTGCGGTGGGCGACAAGGTCTTTGAGAGCGGTATCGAAGGCGATGCGGAGCGGCTTGGTTGCGGTCCGAGCGGCAAGCAGGGTGTTGGCCCCGCATTGGCTGAGCACAGGAACGGCCACGGTGAGAAGGGTTGGCGCGAGCCGTTCTTCGGCGCGCTGGGCGAGGGATGAGGCCACCCCGCCTCGGCGCTGGCCGACACCGCCGGAGCGGAGGGCGACGAAGCCGTGTCGGCCGGCGAACTGATCGAGGCCGGCCACGATGGGGACGCTGACACCGGGATCGGGGCCGCCTTTAAGGAGGTCAGCGCTGACGGCATCGAGCGGTCGCGGGCCGAGGGCGAGGGGCGCCGTGTCGCCGGCACGGAACATGTGTTTGTGGAGGAAGCCGGCAACCACTTTGAACGGGGGAGCGGACTCGATGCGTGCAGAGGCGCCGGCGATCTCGGTTGCGGGGTCGGCCGAGCCAGTTGCCGGGGCTGGGTCCAGGCGTGAGGCGATGACTCCGGCCCGCCAGAGGGGAACGCTCCAGCGCCAGGATTCGAGGAATCGCTCGTAGCGCGGGCTCATGCGCAGGGCGGCGCGGATGTCCTCGCGCGTCTCACCTGACGCGGGGACGGGCAGATAGGTGAAGACTCGGTCAAAGCAAAGCAAGCCGACCATGGCGGCTGGCTCTTTGGTGCAAAGGTGATATGGGCTGATGACCGCGTTCACTGCGCAGTGTAGTGGGGGCGAGCGGCGGGTTGCGCGGTTGAATCCGCCTGATGAACGCTTTGTGAGGCGGGAAACTTGGCCTCGACCCAGTCACTGATCTTGTCGATCGTCGAGGACATCTGGAAGAAGAGGATCTCGTGACCGACATCGTAAACCCAGCGTTCGGGCTTGCCGGCACGTTCCCAGAGAAGATCGCCCTGGCAGGCCGGGACGGCGAGGTCATGGGCGGCGTGGACCATAAGGATCGGCTTGCTGGCCAAGGCCCGGACGGTGTAATAGGGATCGAGCGGGGCGACTTTCAGATACGCTTCGGAAAGGGCGCGGAGCCGGGGCCCGCCGAGCGGCTTGCCGGAAATGTCCTCGACCGAGAGGGCATCGATAAAGGTTGAGTAGTTGCTGAGGACGCTGGTGGTGAGCAGGTCGCAGCCGCCGGCGACCATCACGGCGCCGACATATGCGTCGGGGTTGAGCGCGACAACCGTGGGAAGCACCATGGCACCACCGCTCATGCCGAAGGCGAGTCGTGGGCAGCCTTTGAGGGCAGGTCGCTGACGCTCGATCTCGCGGACGCCGGCCTCAACGGCGTACGCACACTCAGCGGATCGATCACTGAGCACGGCGGCGAGGAGTTTGGCCTGCTCGTCAATATCGGCGCTGTCGCTGATTCTGAAGGTGGCCTTCTCGGTGAAGCGGGACGGATGGGCGACGAGGCGGAGCACGCTCCAACCCTGGGCGCGGAGATGGCCTACGGCCTGATCGATCACGTTCCAGGGCGTGCCGAAGATGCCGGGAAGGACCACGGCAAGGCCGCGGGATTGGGTGCCGGGGGCGGCGTCATAGAACGCCATCCAGGTGCGTTGAAGACTGATGGTGTCGCCGGGCGCACCGGGGCCGCCGCCGGTGCTGGCGATCAGGGGATTGCGGGATCCGCTAACGAACTTCATGGTGAACGACGGCCAGTGCGGGGGCCGATCGCTCAACTGGGGCGGGAGCGGCCCCTCGGTGAAGACATACGCACCGCGACCTTCACCGACGACGGTGACTGGCGACCATGTGCGGTTCTCGCGGGCCGCGATGAGCATCGCGATATCCGAACGCATCTCGCGCTCGACTTCCTTGGAGGTTTCGGTGCCGGGGCGAACGGGCAAGAGGCGTCCCTCGACGATTCCGACGGTGCCGAGCGCGCCGCTGTCGGCTCCGCCAGCGCGAATATCGGCAAGGGCACCCCCACCACCGCCCCCCCCGCCCCCGCCCCAACCCCCCCAACCCCATCGGCGCGGCCAGGCGCGGGCTGAGCGATACGCCGTGTCGACCGCGCTGGCGTCACTCACGCTCGGGGGCGCGACCTCGGCTCCGTATGGAGCGGCAGGAGGAATTTGGATCATTGCGACGTTCACACATCCGCCGAGCCCGCCGGCGAGCATCGCCATCGTGAGGGTGGATGCAGTCCATGAGCATCGCGGCGTGGTGCATACTGAATGATGCTTCATGGTGAAGAGTTCTTTGGGACGGGGAGCAATCGATCCGAATCGGCGGCTGGGGATTAAGGCTTGGGGTAGCCGTGGGGATTGGTGAGCATCCAGCGCCAAGCGGAACCGATGATTTCGTCGAGATCGGTCACCTTGGCGGACCAGCCGAGTTCGCGGCGGATCTTGGACGAGTCGGCGAACACCAACGGCGGGTCACCGGCGCGGCGTGGGGCTTCAACGACCTTGATGGGGCGACCGGTAACACGTTTGGCGGCATCGATGATCTGACGAACGCTGTAGCCCTTGCCATTGCCAAGGTTGTACGCCGGCCGGGCCTTGGGGGTTTCGGTGGAATCGGCGGGGGCAATGGCTTTCATGACGGTGGCGTGGGCAGCGGCGAGATCGCCGACATGCACGTAGTCGCGGATGCAGGTGCCGTCGGGGGTGGGATAGTCGGTGCCGAAGATGCTGATCGATTCACGTTGGCCCAGGGCGGCCTGAAGGACGACCGGGATCAGGTGGGTTTCGGGGGTGTGATCTTCACCAAGTTCGCCGGCTTGATCACAGCCGGCGACGTTGAAGTAACGGAGGGCGCGCCAGGCAAACGGCTTGCGTGAGCAGCGCTGTCCTTGGGCGAAATCCTCAATGATGTCTTCGCACTGGAGCTTTGACCGGCCGTACGGGCTCATGGTGGACTGCGGGCAGGTTTCGGCAACGGGGATTTGGTCGCTGCGGAGTTCACCGTAGGTTGAGCAGCTTGACGAGAAGACGAGGCGACCGACGCCGGCGGCATCGATGGCTTCAAGAAGGCCGATGGTGGCGGCGGTGTTGTTACGGAAATAGCGCAGCGGCTGAGTGACGCTCTCGCCGACATAGGCGAGGGCGGCGAAGTGCATGACACCCTCGATGTGGTGGTCGTGCATGAGGCGGGTGAGAAGAGCGACGTCGCAGATATCACCGACGACGAAATGGAGACGGTCGGGGGCGATGCGGCGGCAGATGTCCATCGACGCGCGATGGCCGCGGAAGAGGTTGTCGAGCCCGACGACGGTGTGGCCCTCGCGGAGAAGGCGGGCCGTGGCGTGGGAGCCGATGTAACCGGCAGCGCCGGTGACGAGAATGTTCATGATGCGACCTTCGGGGAGCCAGATTCTGCTGGGTTAGGCAACCGCTTGTATCGGGCAGTTGCGGGATGAAGTACGCATTCCGGGGCGAGATCGGTCGCCGCGAGCGACGGCGTTTGAGGATACGTCGGGCTGAGCCGGGGGGGGGGGCGGTTATCTGCTCTTGCGGGCGCGCTTCATGGTGCGGGGGCGGGGGATTCCGAACTTGTCCATACGGCTCAGCAGGGTGCTGGGGTGAATGTCGAGCCGGGCGGCAGCTCCTTCGGGGCCGAAGACGCTGTACTCGCATGCCTCAAGAGCGTGGGTGATCTGCAGGCGCTGGAGCTGCTCGAGACTGAGGTCAAGGAGGATGTCACGGGTGGATGAGCCGGCAGACCCGGCGGAGCCGCCGCTGCTTGAAGCGGGAAGTCGCGGGTTGCCGGAACCGGTGTCGAGCAGGGGGGATTCGGGGAGTTCGATTTCGAGTTCAGAATCATCGGCGAGCAGGGTGGCACGCTCGACGGCGTTGGCGAGCTCGCGCACGTTTCCGGGCCAGGGATAGGCCATCAGGCGGCGGAAGGAGGAATCGCTGATGGGCAGAACGGGTTTGGCCATGCGGCGAGCGGCGCGGTCGTGGAGGTGCTCAACGAGGGCTTTGATATCTTCCTTGCGGTCGCGGAGAGGGGGAACATCGATGCGGAAGACGTTGAGCCGGTAGAAAAGGTCTTCACGGAACCGCCCGCGTTCGACCTGGCGGGCGAGATCGCGGTGGGTGGCGGCGACGATGCGGACGTTGACGCTTACGGTCTCGGCCCCGCCGACGCGCTCGAAGGCGCTTTCCTGAATAACACGAAGGAGCTTGGCTTGGGCCTGAAGGGGGAGTTCGGCGATTTCGTCGAGGAAGAGCGTGCCACCATCGGCGAGTTCGAACTTGCCAAGGCGGCGGCGATCGGCCCCGGTGAAGGCGCCGCGTTCGTGCCCGAAGAGTTCGGATTCGATGAGCGATTCGGGAAGGGCGGCGCAGTTGACGGCGATGAAGGCCTGCGCGGTTCGGTTCGAGACGGAGTGAATCGAGCGGGCGACAAGTTCCTTGCCGGAGCCGGTTTCGCCATGAATGAGCACGGTCGTGTCGGTGCGACCGACGCGGGAGACCTGAGCGCGGACCTGGCCCAGCGCGGCGGAGGTGCCGACCATCTCGCCCCGGCCGAACTCGGCGCCCATTTCTTCCTGAAGCGTGCGGAGGCGGGCGCGAGTGCGCTCGACCTCGGCGACCGTCGCCTTCATGCGGGTCAACTCGTCTTCGAGCCGGACACGGGCCGACACGTTCACCGCGAGAACCCAGGCGCACATGCCGTCCGACTCGTCGGTGGAGGGCTCGATGCAGAGATCGAAGGACTCGGTCTCGTCGACGGTCTGGGTAGCCGCTCTAGAATCTTCCGCATTGGGCTCGCTCGCACCGGAAAACTCTGGCGCAAGACGTGCGCTTCGGATCTGGCCGGGGCTGACACTGGAGAGCGAACCGCCGACACGGCGAGCCGGAAGCGAGCCGCTCCCCAGTCCTCCCAGGCCCCCCCCGGTACCCACACCGACCCCGAGGCGGCGGAGGCCTTCGCTCGCGGCGGGGAAGACGTCAAAGATGCTGCGGCCAACAACACCCCCACCTCCAAGGGCAGGGCGAAGTTCGAGCTCTTCAGCCGCGAAGCCGACGCGATGGCCGAGCGCGACGCGAACGATGCCGAGCATGTCGACGCCAAGGAGGGAAATCCCGGCGCGGCGGAGGGCGGAGCTGGTGTTCACGTTGAACATCGAAGCACTATTCGGGGCGATGGCGTCCAGGATTCACAGAACAGCGAAATCTCACACAAATATCGCCTATTGCTGAATGCCGCAGTAATTATTGTGATATGCCGCATTTGAGGATGGGAAAATGGGCAATAATCGCCGTTTTTGAGTCTGTATCGACTGCGCCGTCCGTGGCACGGGGGTTGCATTGAGTCATATGCCTTCGGAAGAACGGTCTTCTAAGGGGTCCCGCTGGTTAGAGAGATTTTGGAGGGTGAGTGATTGGGACTTCTCGGGGTGCGCGGCTGGCGGGGGGGACCTGCCTCGCGTTTCCAAGAGATGCAGCGACTTGGTCTTCACCGACCTTGTAGCTGATTGCACAAGTTTTGGGTGCTGCGTTAGCATCCTGGAAACGAGGGATGGAGTGACGAAGTGGGCTCGTCACTCTGCCCTCGTTTTCCTTTTTTGCACAGGGCATCTCGAGCAATATTCCTGTCGAAGCGAGTCGATGCGCAGGGCGCAATCGTCCGAGTTTGCGCGATCGCCGTGGGTTTGGCGGGGCCGGCAACACCTCTGGGTCAGTTTGTGTCGTCTGCAACGGCTTGCATCAGGAGCAATCGCAACAAGCGCTTGCAGGCGACGTATCTGTTGACGATACCAGAGACGGAACGGCGCTTTGACGACCATTCCGGCCCACTCGCGCCAAGACTCGTGCAGGCGCGTTCTCCGGTCTCGGCAGCCTTGCACGGGCATTGAAGATTGGTATGGCCAATATGCCCAAAGAACCCGAAGCGTTCGCCGAACACGTCGCCACCCTTCTGCGCCAGATGCAGCCCGACTATGTTGTTGAGCTCACCGGGCCGCGGGAACTCATTGTCAATGGGCGCCGGCTCGACCTTGAAAACCTCTACCGGCTGGTCAACCACGACCCGGACCGCGGGCAGGAGATCGTGGAGCACTATCTCGACCAGTTGTTCTCGGGTGAGGCTTCGGCCCTGGGGACGAGCAACTTTGACCTGGTTCACCAGCGGATTATGCCGCGGATTCAGCCCGAATCGATCTTTAACCACCTGTGTCGCGAGCAGGTGGCGCACGTGCCGTATGTGAACGGGACGGTGATCGTGTTCGTCATCGACATGCCGCAGATGACGGTGAGCGTGACGACCGAGCAGATGATTCGCTGGGGTGTTTGCGCCGAAGAACTCGACGAGTTGGCCCGGGGCAACCTGGATGCCCAGTCTGACCCACTGCAACTGCAGGTAGTGAGCAGCAAGGAAGGCGGGCGGGCGATCATTCTGGCCGAGCAGGATGGATACGACGCGGCCCGGCTTCTTCTGGGGGGGTTGTACTCACGGCTGGCCCCCCGACTGGGAGGCGATTTTTATGTCGCAACTCCGGCCCGGGACATGTTCGTAGCGATCTCGCCGAAGCCATCGCCGTTTGTAAACCGTCTGGCGAGCCGGGTGAGCGAGGACTATCGCCGGCTTCCCTACCCGATCACGCCCGAGTTCTTTTACGTGACCCGGGACGGGGTGGCAGGCACGGCGGGCCCGCTTGAGAACGCGGCCTGAAGGTGCCGACCATGTTGGGCGGGAGTGGGCGGGGGTGGGCGGGGGTGCGCCGGGGGTGTGGGCGGCGCGAGGGAATCGTGCAGGGAATCCGTGAGGTTGCTCCACAGGGTGCTTGAGCGCGCAATAATCGACGGTTCCTCTACGGAGTGCCCGCCGATGCGATTTACCAATCCGCTTTCGATCACTGTTGCAGTTTCCGCCGCTCTGGTTGCACCGGCAATTTTCGCGCAGACCAGCGAGCCGTTTGTGGGCGTCGTCACCAAGGACGATGTGCCGCTGCGCTCGGGCGCGGCGATGCTGTTTTATCAAGTCGGCACGCTGAAGTCCGGCGTGACGCTGAAGATCGATCGCGAAGAGAGCGGCTTCTATCGCGTGGAGTATCCGGCCGGCATGAAGGCGTTTGTGAACGCCGACGATGTTACGGTGGATTCGGCGGGCAAGGTCGCCAAGCTCAACAAGCCCTCGCGCCTGAAAGCGGCCAACGCCAACGGCGGGCCGCGCGGGTCGTGGTACAACCTGCTTGAGAAGGAAGCCGATACGGGCACGGAGCTCAAAGTGATTGAGGCCGTGAAGGGCGACGACGGCAAGATCATGATGTATTCCGTGACGCCCCCGGTGGCAGCGCGGGCCTTCCTGAACAAAGAGTGGGTTCGTCGTGCGACGGCCGAGGAAGCGGCGGCGACACCGCCCGCGACCACGGCGGGCGGATCATTGGTTGCAGCCCCGGGCGATGCTGCAAAGCCAGCGGACGCGACGAAACCAGCGGGCACCCCCACCACCACGGACCCCGCGAAGCCAACTGACACGACGAAGGCCGCCGAAGGCGCGGGCGTGAAGCCGAGCGCCGCAGCCAACGACGGGGTGGCGCCAGCAACGGGCGTGAAGCCCTCAACCCCTCCTCCCGCGGCCGCGGCGGCGACGCAGGTTGAAAAGCTAACTGCGGTGTTCAACGCCGTTCGCAGCCAGCCGGAGGCCGAGGCCGAAGCCTCGCAGGCGCTGCTGGAAATCGAACGGCACATCTCGACGGTCGACTCCTCGCCCGCGGGCGTTCGCGAGAAGAAGTACCTGGGCCGGTTTGTTGAGTATCTCAAACTGAGGGCCGACATTCAGGATGCCCGGCGGAAGACCGAGGCATCAACAAAGAATGTGGACCTTGCGACGCAAGCGCTGCGTGACGAGATCAAGAAGCTCGAGGCGCAGGCCGTGTATACGGCGATCGGCCGTTTGACGACGAGCGCGGTGTATGACGGCACGCGGCTGCCGAAGCTCTATCGCCTTGTGTCGCCCGAGCCGGGCGTTCCCCGGACGATTGGCTACCTCATGCCCGACGCGAGCATGGATCTTGACGGCAAGATCGGCCGGATCGTCGGTGTGGTGGGCGATTCGAAGAACGATGAATCGCTGCGGGCGACGATTCTGACGGCGCGGCGCGTGGATGTGGTGTCGCTCCAGCCGGTGTATACGTCCAAACCTGCCAACCCGCCGGCCAACCCTGCGGGCACGCCGGGGTCGGGACCGGTCGATATTAACAAGTGATCCGCATGCACTGTGGCGCGGCCCGTTGAGGGCGGCGCGGGTGCACGCGCAAACAGACAAGCGAGGATTCGGTGCAAGCAGCCACGCAAGCGACGGGACGGTCGATCATCGGCGGTGCGCCGGTTTGCGATGGTGAACCCATCGCGGTGATGTTCGCGTCGATAGCTCCGGCGGATGGGAGCGCGGCGGGGACGCAGTTCGTCTGTGCGACAGCGGCGGACGTGCGCCGCGCGTGCGAGGGGGCGGCGCGGGCGTTTGAATCCGGCGTACTTGCTGAGGCGGGCACACGCGCCGCGTTGCTTGAGCGCATAGCAACCAACCTGCTCGATCTTGGCGACACGCTGGTTCGCGAGGCGTGCCGGGAGACGGCGCTCCCCGGGCCACGGATTGCGGGTGAGCGGGACCGGACCGTGGCGCAGCTGCGGCTCTTCGCCGCGCTGGCACGAAGCGGCTCGTGGGTTGAAGCCACGATCGACACGGCCGACCCAACGCGGACGCCGATGCCCAAGCCGGATGTGCGACGGATGCTGCGGCCGCTGGGGCCGGTGGCGGTTTTTGGCGCCAGCAACTTTCCACTGGCGTATAGCGTGGCGGGGGGCGATACGGCCTCGGCGCTCGCGGCGGGTTGCCCCGTCATCGTCAAGGGGCACCCGAGCCATCCGACCACGGGTGAGCTGGTGGCGCTCGCGGTGGCCGATGCGGCGAAAGAGTGCGGGATTGATCACGGGTGCTTCGCGTTTCTCCACTCGGGCGGCGAGCGTGCCGTGGCGGTTGGACGCGAACTGGTCAGCAACGAGCGGATAAAGGCCGTGGGGTTTACAGGCTCATTCAAGGGCGGAATGGCCCTGCACCAACTGGCGCAGGAGCGGGGCACGCCGATTCCGGTGTTTGCGGAGATGGGGAGCACAAACCCGGTGTGCATGACCGCGTCGGCTCTGGCAAGCCGCGGGGCAGAGATTGCGACCAAGCTCGCCGCGAGCATCACGGCTTCGGGCGGGCAGATGTGCACATGCCCGGGGCTGGTGTTTGTGACGCGGGGAGCCGGGCTTGATGCGTGGATCGAATCGCTGGCGGCGCAGGCGACGGCGCAGCCGCGGCAGGTGATGCTGAATCCGGGCGTGAAAGCGGGGTATGTCGCACGGGTCGAGCAATCACGCCCGAGCACAACGGAGGTGGGCGGCACGACGACGGGCACGGCGGGACCGCATGTGCTGCGGACCACGCTGGCGGCGTTTATCGAGGATGAGACGCTGCACGAAGAGATCTTCGGACCGGCGGCCATTGTGGTGGAGTGCGAGCTCGATGAGGATTTGCTACGGATAGGTGAAGTGATTCGCGGCTCGCTTACGGCGACGCTGTGGGCTGACCCTGGCGAACCGCTCACGGGTCGGTTGATGGCACGACTTGAGCGGATCGCCGGGCGAGTAGTGTTTTGTGGAGTACCGACGGGCGTTGAGGTGTGCCCTTCGATGGTACACGGCGGGCCGTTTCCGGCTACGAATCAACCGCACTCGAGCGCGGTGGGCACGCTGGCGATCGTGCGGTGGTGCCGGCCGGTGTGCTATCAGGGCGTGCCCGATGCGCTGCTTCCGAGTGAGTTGCGGGCGAAAAACCCTCTGGGTGTGCGGCGGACGGTGAACGGGGTGGTCGAATGAACCGCATTCACGTGACTGACTCGCACACAGCGGGCGAGCCGACACGGATTGTGCTTGCGGGTGGACCGGACCTTGGAGCGGGCTCGCTGGCGGAGCGCGTGAAGACGTTCCGCGAGAAGCATGATGCGTTTCGATCGGCGGTGTGCAACGAGCCGCGGGGGAGCGAAGCGCTGGTGGGCGGGCTGCTGGTGCCGGCGACAAATCCGAAAGCCGCGGCGGCGGTGATTTTTTTTAACAACGTGGGATACCTGGGCATGTGCGGGCACGGCACGATTGGCCTCGTGGCGACGCTGGCCCATCACGGCCGGATCAGGCCGGGATCGCATGTGATTGAGACGCCGGTGGGCGAAGTGGTGGCGGAGCTTTCGGCAACCGGCGACGTGAGCGTGGCGAATGTGCCGAGCTATCGAACGTGCAAGGCCGTGCCGGTGCGGGTGGAGGTTGACGGTCAGGAGCGCGTGCTGCACGGCGATGTGGCGTGGGGCGGGAACTGGTTCTTCCTGTGCGGCGATCATGGCCAAGAGCTGCGAATAGCGAATCTTGATCGACTCAACTCGCTGACGCGGGCGATTCGCTCGTCGCTTCAGCGGGAGGGCATCACGGGCCAGGGCGGAGCCGAGATTGACCACGTCGAGCTGACGGGCAAGGCGGCTGACCCGGCCAATCACGGACGCAACTTTGTGATGTGCCCGGGCGGCGCGTACGACCGCTCGCCGTGCGGGACGGGGACGAGTGCCAAGCTGGCGTGTCTGGCTGCGGATGGGGTGCTTGCCCAAGGGGCGATTTGGCGGCAGGAGAGCGTGCTGGGAACGGTTTTTTCGGCAAGCTTCGCGGCTTTGCCGGGCGAAGGGCAGCGGATTGCGCCAACCATCGTGGGGCGGGCGTATGTCACGGCGGAGGCCACGCTCATGATTGATGAGCGCGACCCGCTGGCGATGGGGATTCGAGTATGAGCGAGATGTCGTTTGATGCGGTGGTCGTGGGCGCAGGCATCGTGGGCGCTTCGTGTGCGTGGCAACTGATGCTCGCGGGCGAGCGGGTGGCTGTGATAGATGCGGGCGCGCCGGGGATGGTGGCGACGGCGGCAGGGATGGGCCACATCGTGGTGATGGACGACTCGCCGGCGATCTTTGCGTTGACCGTGCTATCGCGAAAGACGTGGGATGAAGTCGCGCCCGCACTTCCCAAAGACGCGGTCTACTTCCGGCCGGGCACGGCGTGGGTGGCGGAGAACGACGCCGAACTGGCGATCGTGCGTAGCAAGCACGCGTTCTATCGAGACCGCGGGATCGAGGCGGAAATGCTTGACGCCGCTGAGCTTGCGACCCGCGAGCCGAACCTGCGCCGGGGCATGCTCGGAGCACTGGTGATTCCGGGCGATGCTGTGGTCTATGCGCCGGCCGCGGCACGCTGGATGGTGGAGCAGGTGTGCTCCAGCGGCGGCGCGTTCATCACGGGTGCGCCGGTGGTGGCCCTCAGCGGAGGGCGGGCTGAACTTTCCGATGGGCGGGTGATGACGGGGAAGATCACCGTGAACGCCGCCGGCGCGGCGGCACCGCTGCTGACTCCCGGGCTGCCGATCAGGGCGCGGAAGGGCCACCTGATCATGACCGAGCGAGCTCCGGGGTTTTGCCGCTATGAACTCATCGAGTTGGGATACCTCACGAGCTGTCACGGGCGGGCGGATGAGTCGGTCGCGTTCAATGTGCAGCCGCGGGCCGATGGGCAGGTGCTGATCGGGGCTTCGCGGCAGTTTGGGAGCCACGGGCCCGATCTGGAGCCGCGGATTCTCAAGTTGATGCTCGACCGCTGCACGTATTTCATGCCCAAACTCAGCACACTTCGGCACGAGAAAACTTGGACGGGGTTCCGGCCGGCATCGGCCGATTCGCTGCCGCTCATCGGGCCGCACCCGCGTGATCCGCGGCTGTTTATCGCGGCAGGCCATGAAGGGCTCGGCATCACCGGAGCGATCGCCAGCGGGCGGCTGGTGGCGGATCTGGCGCTCGGGCGAACGCCGCCGATTCCGCATGTACCGTATCTGCCGTCACGGTTTTCGTTTTGAGCGTAGTGGCGCCTGCGATCGCGCGGCCCCTGTCCCCCACCCCAAACTCCGCAACCGCCCAACCCACCGCCACCGACCGCCACCCCCACCGTCACTGACCTTTCACTGAGCACTGCATGAACATGATGAACTGGACGGGCGTTTTACCGGCGATCACCACACCCTTCGCCGAGGACGGTTCGATCGATCACGGGTTTCTGGCCAAGCACGCCAACTGGATGATTGAGCACGGCTGCACGGGCATCGTGGGGCTTGGGTCGCTGGGCGAGGGGGGCACGCTGAGTGACGCGGAGCGGTCGGCGGTGCTGGAGACGCTGGTGAAGGCGGTGGGGTCGCGGGTGCCGGTGGTGGCGGCGATTGCTTCGTTAAGTACGCGGGCCGCGGTGGCACAGGCGGAGGATGCAGCGAGACGTGGCTGCCGGGGGCTGATGGTGTTGCCGCCCTATGTGTATCGCGGGCAGTGGCCGGAGATGAAGGCCCACTTTGAGGCCGTCATGCGGGCGACACCGCTCTCGTGCATGCTCTACAACAACCCAATCGCGTACGGTACCGATGTGCTGCCACATCAGGTGGCGGAGCTTGCCGAAACGAGTGCGAACATGCACTCGATCAAGGAATCGTCGGCGGATGTGCGGAGGCTGACAGCGATCGGTGCCCGGCTGGGATCACGCCTCACATTGCTGGTGGGCGTTGATGACTTGATCGTTGAGGGAGTTGGAGCAGGAGCGACGGGGTGGATCGCGGGTCTGGTGAACGCCTTCCCCGCCGAGAGTGTGGCGCTGTTCGAACTGGCCCGCGCGGGAAAGTATGCCGAGGCGGCGGCCCTGTACCAGTGGTTCCTGCCACTCTTGCGGATGGATGTGGTGCCGGAGTTTGTTCACCTCATCAAACTGGTGCAGCAGCAGGCGGGCATGGGAAGCGAGCGGGTGCGGCCGCCGCGACTACCGCTGACGGGCGGCCTGCGTGAGTGCTCGCTGGCGGTGATTGCCGGGGCTCTGTCGAATCGGCCCGTACTGACCCGATAGACGCAGGATCAGCGGAGCGACGTTCCGCAGATATTGACCGTGATGCCCATGGCGCGGGCCATGGCGGCTTTGACGCGCAGGGCTCTGTCGGCCGTAGCGGCGGACGTGGCATATGCCACTTGGATGTGGTTGGCCTGATGCTTGGCCATCATCTGATCGCGCGATACGCCGTGGGTCACGGCGTGCATGATGGGCCACTGCGGGGTAGTGAGCTTCCAGCGGCGCTCGGTCTCCTCGCGCGGGAGTTTGACGACGGTTGCGCGGCCAAGGTCCATGCAGAGGCGGCCGGGCTCGACATAAATGCGCGACCAGACGATCTCGCCCGGCTTGCTGATGCCCTTGATGGTGCTGCCGCCGAGGCGGAAGTACATCGCCGGCTGCCGCTCGCCAGTGGCACCCTTCCAGCCGCCGATAAAGTGCGAGGGTGGCGCGGAGCCGCTGATCTCGAACACCCAGACATAGTCGCGGGTGGTGCCGGAGGCGTCAAAGTCACCCCATCGCAGGTCGTGAAGCGTGTTTTCAACCGGCTGGCCGAGCGCGGCGTGAACGCGCTGGGTCATGAGCCCGTCGAGGCCGGCGCACTCATCAACCTCGTTGAAGTGGGTGATGGGCGCGCCGGGGCGGATGACCTTGCCCGTGGTGCGAGAGCGGACGGGCGGGCGGATGCTGTCGTTGAGCATGCCTTCGACAAGATCGCTGGCGGGGAGGCAGTCTTTGAGGCCCTGCTGGTACTGAATGCCCAGGCAGTCGCAGCCGAACTCGTCGGCCATGCGGACGGCGGCGATGTACATCTTGCACTGCAGGATGACCTGCCGCTCGGTGAGGTCGGTATCGTCATTGGGGCCGAAGTGGAAGACCATGCCGCGGGCGAGGAGCCAGTCGAAAATGATGCGGGCTTCGTCGTCGCTGATGGCCAGGGCATCGGCGAAGAGGGCAGACTGACTGAGGCGTTCTTTGAAGACGCCGGTGGGATGCAGGAGCTCATCTGGGATGATGGCGTTGAACATGCCCATGCACCCTTCGTCGAGCACGCCCATGATGGCGCGCGAACGCGCGAGGTGCGCGGCGAGCGATTCGCCGAGTTTGCGGTCGGCCGTCGGGAGCGCGATCGAAGCGAGCGGACGAACGTGCGAGCGGTCGTGCTTGACCGGATTGCCGCCAAGCCATGCCGTGAGCTTTTTGGCGAAGACGGCATCGGCGAAGTCCTCAGCCCAGAGCGTGCTGTAGCGAACGCCGGCCTTGGTGAGCGAGCCGTTGAGGTTGAGCATGCCGACGAGGCCGGGCCACTGGCCCGACCAGTTCGCGACGGTGAGAATGGGGCCCGGGCGACCGATGAGGCCGTGGAGGACGTGGTGACTGTACTGCCAGACGGCTTCGGCGACGATGAGCGGGGCTGCGGGGTCGAGCTTGGCGAAGACTTCCATGCCTTCACGCTGGGAGGCGATGAAGCCGTGGCCGGCGGATTTCTTGAACGGATGGCCGCGGACGACTTCATACCCGGCAGCGCCGACGGCTTTGGACAGCGCGGCCTCCATCTCACTCTGGGCTTGCCAGCAGACGCGATTGGCGGATTCGCGAAGGTCGCCACTGGCGACGAGAAGCACCTGCTTCTTCTTGAGCCGGGCGGGCGCGGCGGGAATGGTGACGGAGGTAGAGCGAGAGTTCTTAGCCATGGGAGTGATGGGTGGGTGACGGAAGCGAGGCCCAGAGAAACGATCAGGACGTGCCGGCACGCTGGGCCCGGAGGCGGAGACGGTCAACGGCGACGGCGATCAGGATGATGCCGCCGGTGACGATCTCTTGGACCCAGTTGTCAAGCCGGAGCTTGGTGCAGCCGTTGTCAACGATGGTCATAATGAGGATACCGGCGAGCGTGCCGAGGACTGAGCCAGCGCCGCCCGAGAGCGAAGCGCCGCCGATGACGACGGCGGCGATGACTTTGAGTTCAAGGCCCTGCGCGGCGGTGGGATCACCCTGCGGGACGAAACTGAACTGCAGCACGCCGGCGAGGCCGGTGCAGAGCCCGGCGAGGCCGTAAAGCATGAACTTGGTGGCCGGGACCGGGACGCCGCAAATACGGGCGGCGTGCTCGTTTCCGCCAATCGCAAACGCACGGCGGCCGAGGATGGTGCGATTGAGAACCAGTGTGACGGCGAGGCCACACGCGGCGACCAGCCAGACAGCGGGAACGATCTCGTGGAGCAGGCCGGAGTCGCTACCGTTCATGAGCCAGGGGAGCCAGCCCATGTTTGACTCACCGGCGCTTTCGCTTACGTAAATAGGCTGGTTGCCGCCGATGCCTTTGGCCACGCCGCGGAGAGCGCCCCAGAGCGCGAGGGTGACGATGAACGGCGACAGAGGCAGTCGCGGGAGCACCCAGCCGACCACGAGGCCGCCGATGAGGAGGCCGACGACACCGCCGGCGGCAATGCCGCCGAGCACGGCGACGAGCGGGCCTGCCCCGCGGTTGAGGAGCAGGGCGATGAACATGGTGACGAGGGCGACGGCGGAGCCGACAGAGAGATCGATTCCTCCGGCGATGATGACGATGGTGGCGCCGATGGCAGCCGCGGCGACGATGGCGGCCTGCGTGAGTATGAGTCGCTGGTTATCCCACGCGCCGAAGCCGGGCGCGAATGCGAACATACCGAGCCAGACGACGGCGAGGGCCAGCAGCGGCGCGACGAACGCGAGGACGCGTTTGGCGCGCCGCAAGCCGGAGAGCCGGTCCGTCGGGTTCATGGCGACAGGAGCGGTCATTCGATAAGCGCTTTGATCTCGGGCTTGGCGAGGTTGTCTTTGGTCACGAGCACCGCGCCCGTATCGATGCGGGCGTCGACCTTTTCGCCACGGAGGACTTTCACCGCCGCTTCAACGGCTTTGTAACCCATGCCGCGGGGGTCTTGAACGACGAGGGCGTCGATCTCGCCTTTCTTGAGGGCTTCGACAAGCGGGGGCGAAGCATCGAACCCGACGAACTTGATCTTCCCGGCGAGGCCGGCTTGGCGGAGCGCGAGGAGCATGCCGAGCGTGGTTGACTCATTAGGGCAGAAGACGCCGCCGGCCTTCTTGATATCGTCGAGCATGTTGAGCGCGGCGGTCTTGGCTTCGGCGCTGGTCGCCCCGCCGTAGCGGTTGTCGCTGATCATCTTGATGGCCTTGCCGGCCTTGCCGGCCGTGATGGCAGTAATGGCGGTGATGGCGCCTTTCTCGCGCGAGTCGGTGCTGGCCGAGCCGGCGAGGTAGCGGAGGATGATGGCGTCACCCTTGCCGCCCATGAGGGTTTTGAGATGGTCACCGCCGAGGGCTCCGGCTTTTTCGGAGTCGGTCGCGACGAAACTGGCGAAGTCTTTGGGAGCCTGGCCCTCCAGGGCGGAATCGAAGATGATGACGGGGATGTTCTTGGCCGTCGCGGCCTTCACGGGCTGCACGAGGGCCTTGTGATCGAGAGGAGCGAGAACGAGTGCATCGACCTTCTCGCTCACAAACTGCTGGACGAGCTGCACCTGCTGGGCCCGGTCGTTCTCGGTCATCGGCCCTTTCCAGATGATGTTGACGCCGAGGTCTTCACCGGCCTTCTTGGCGCCGGCCTCAACGCTCTTCCAGAAGACATGCGTGGTGCCCTTGGGGATGACGGCGATAGTTTTGCGCTCCGGCGGGGCCGCGGCAAAGCCCACGGCACCGGCGAGAAGCAGGCCAAGTACACCGAGAGTGGTCCGCCGTGGAGTGGGCATGTTCATGGGGGTTCCTCGCGAGCGGTGCGGTCGGTGCTGGGGGGGAGCGTCTATCGCTGACGCTTGATTTCCTTACGGCGATAGGCCTCGTCAAGACGCTGGTCGATACGCCGCACTTCGGTGGCGGGCATGAGGCGGGGGCCGCCGAGGGCGTAAGTGCCGATGAGAATTCGGGCGGCCTTGTCGGCCATAGCGGTGATGTTGAGTACGTCCTGGGGGCTTTCGCCGAGCGCGATGAAGCCGTGGTTCTGGAGGTAGATGGTGCGCGGGGCGCGGCCGTGTGTTCGCACAAAGGAACCAAGCTTGCCGGCGACGACTTTGGCGAGCGCCAAGCCGGGGTCAACGTACTTGATCAGCAGCGAATCGGTGCCACAGACGACGGTTTGATCCGGGAATAGCCGGCCGCGGAGGGCGCCGGCAAACGTGACCGAGCAGGTGACGGCGTTGATGGCGGTGGGATGCGAGTGGGCGACGCAGCAAATGGCGGGCGCGGCAAGGCAAACGGCGTGGAGCACGGCTTCGACGGAGGGGAGAGGCCCGTCTTGGCGGCCAACCTTGGCGGCCCGGAGGGCGGCGAGAGTGTCAGCCGCTGATGGCACGCACGCCGAGCTGAGCATGGCGAGAAGCGAGTCGGAGCGAACGCGGACGAAGTCGTCAGCCGAGGCCGTTGCGAGCTTGCGGCCGCTGGCTTTGACCCAGAACGTGCCATCACCAACCGAGAGCGAGGTGTTGCCTTCGCCGAGAATGACGTAGTCGCGGGCAGGGTCGCCAATGGCCCGAGAATACTCGATGAGATCTGGCGGGGTGGCGCTGGCCGATTTGGCGGTGCTGCGCATGGTGGGGCGGGCGGACTTGATCACGCGCGGCGCTCCTTGCTTTCGCTGGGAGCAAAGGTTCGCGAAGGGAAGGAACGGGCGACGATTTCGCGAAGTGCCCGAAGATCAGCAACGGCACCGAGCCCCATGGCCTGGATGAGGACATTGCCGATCGCGGTGGCCTCGACCGGCCCCGCGATGACGGGAAGGCCGGTGGCGGTGGCGGTGAGTTGGTTGAGCAGGTCGTTCTTGCTGCCGCCGCCGACGATGTGAAGCACGCTGATTTTTCGGCCGGTGAGCTTTTCGATGAGCTTGATCGAACGGGCGTATTCCGCGGCGAGGCCTTTGAGGATGCTGAGGCAAAGCTCGCCGGGGCCCGGAATGGCCAGCATCGCCGGAGCGGGTTTGGGCTTGGATTTGGACTTACTGGCTCGCGGACTGGGCACCGCGCGAATCAGGGCGAGAATCTTCTCGACGGCGTTGCCGGGTTCTGCAAGCGGCGGGGCGTTGATATCGATGGCCGGGATGGCGTCGCCGTGCGTGGCGAGCGCGGCGGCGGCAAGCTGGGTGAGCTGGTCGTAGGAGTAGTTCTTGCCGCGCTGGCGAAGATCGCGGCGGAGTTCGGTGAGAACGAAGAGACCGACGATGTTGCGCTGGGTGCGGAAGCCGCCCCCGACGGCGCGCTCGTTGGTGAGACCGGCCTCAAACGCCGCGGCGGTGAGGCATGGGCGGGGCGCTTCGACGCCGAGAAGCGACCAGGTGCCGCTGGACAGAAAGGCCCAGGTGGATTTGTCGCCAGACGCTGCGGCCGGGACAGCGGCGACGGCGCAGGCAGTGTCGTGCGAGGAGGGAAGCACGACCATGCACTGCTGGCCGACGCGGGTGCGAGTCGCGACATCGAAGCGGAGCGGGCCGAGGACGGTGCCGGGTGCCTTGAGGGGCAACAGGTTGAGCGCGGGGCCAGATACGCCAAGTTGAGCACCCCGACCGCTGGCCAGGCTCACAAGGGTGCTGTTCCAAGCTTCTGCGCTGACGTCGAGCAGTTCGGAAGTGGACGCAAGGCACAACTCGGAGGTGAGTTCGCCGCTCAGAAGTTGGTGGATCAGATCGGCCATCATCGCGATATGCGTGGCGCGGGAAAGTTCGCGGTCGTCGGCCTCGACGCGGGCTCGCAACTGCGCCAGCGTGTTGATGCTGCTGCGCACAACCCCGGAGAGCTTGAAGCGGTCCGCGGGGGACATGGCCGAATCGACGGCGGCAAGGCCGGCGGCGTGGCGCGCATCGCGATAGGTCCGGGGCGGGCCGAGGAGGTAGGCATCGGGGCCGAGGAGCGCGAAGTCGACACCCCAGGTATCGGCGCCGACACTGGAGAGCTGCATGGATCTGGCTTGGCACCACTGAGCTGCGGCCTTCATGCCGATGAAGATCTCGCGTTTGATGGATTCAAAGTCCCAGTGCGACTCGCCGAGTTGACGGAGCGGGACATTGTCGAAGCGGTGCACTTCGGTGACTTCGAGCCGCTGGGCACCTGAAGCACCGGAGAGCGCGCCAACGATGAGCCGGCCGGACTCGGCGCCGAGGTCAATCGCAAGATGAGCGGTGGGCTGGTCCATCAGAGGCGGGAAGTTGACAGGGCGATCAAACGACAATCGGGGCAACCATTATCGCATGAATGCCTCGGCGAGGCCGCCATCCACATGGATGATCTGGCCAGTGGTCTTGGCGCTGCGGTCAGAGAGCAGGAACCAGATAGCCTCGGCCTGATCGGCCGGGGTGATGGGGAGCTTGGTGAGGGTGCGCTGGGCGTAGAACCCGGCGAGCTTGCTACGGAGCGCCTCGGTGGTTTCGGCCGGGTCGAAGGCGATCGAATACTTGGCGAGAGAGGCGATGACGCGGTCGCGCGGGAACATCGTGGACCCCTCGACGACGGTGGCCGGCGCGACGCCATTAACGCGGACACCGGGGGCAAGGTCGATGGCGAGTTCCCGCACGAGGTGGTTGGCAGCGGCCTTGCTGGCGTCGTAGGCCAGTGAACCACGTTTGGACACCACGCCGTTAACGCTGGTGGTGAGCACGAGCGACCCGCGCAGTGTGCCCTGCGCGGCCCAAATGCGCTTGGCCTCATCGGCGACAAGGAACGCGCCCGTCACGTTCACCTCGAAGGCCTTGGCCCACATCGGTTCGCTGGTGTTACCGTTGATATCCACCGAGGGGTAAATACCGGCCGTCACGGCGACACAGTCGAGGCCGCCATAGGCGAGGGTGGCCGTGCGGATGAGCGCGGCGACGCTCTCGCGCTTGGTGATGTCGACGGGGGTCGCAAACGCCGGCCCGCACCCCGAGATGCCGCTCCCGGCAACGCCGATGCCGTTGCCGCGGCGGGCGATGATGAGTTCGGCGGTTTCACTGGCGGCGGCGAGGTCGAGGTCGGCGCACACGACGTGGGCACCCTCAGCGGCGAATCGCTCGGCCGTGGCACGGCCGATGCCGTTGCCAGCACCGACGACGAGCACGATCTTCCGGGCAAACTCCTGCTCGGCGGGCATGCGCTTGAGTTTGGCTTCCTCGAGAAGCCAGTACTCGATGTCGAAGGCTTCCTGCTCGGGGAGCGAGATATAGCGGTCAACCGCTTCAGCGCCGCGCATGACGGCGATGGCGCACCGGTAAAACTCGGCCGTGACGCGCGATTCGGACTTGTCCTTGCCCCAGGCGATCATGCCGATGCCGGGGATCAAGACCACCGTCGGGTTGGGGTCACGCATGGCGGGCGAATCGGCCCGCTTGCAGCGGGCGTAGTACGCGGCGTAGTCGGCCCGGTATTTGACGATGCCATCGCGGAGTCGCGTGAGCAGAACATCAACGCCCTCGCAACCCGCATCCCACGCCACGAACATGGGCTTGATCTTGGTGCGAAGGAAGTGGTCCGGGCAGGAGGTCCCGAGTTCAGCCAGTCGCGGCGCATCGGCGGAGCCGACAAACTCGAGCACGCTGTCGTCGGTCTCGACGGTCGAGATCATGCGGCGCTGGGCCGAGACAAGGCCGCGGAGAGCGGGGAGGATGGCGGCGAGAACGTTCTCGCGTTCGGCGGGCGCAAGTGCGGCGGTCTTGCGGCCGCCAAACGCGCCAGCACCTTTATCGCGCGAGGCGAGGAAGCGGGCCGCTTTTTCGATCAGGGTGAGTGACAGTTCGTAGCAGGCCTTTTCGTCGTCGGCCCAGTTGATGAGCCCGTGCTGGCCAAGGATGACGCCCTTGGCGCTCGGGTGCTCGCCGCAGACTTTGGCCAGAAGCAGGCCGAGATCGAACCCGGGACGCTGCCAGGGCGTCCAGATGACGGTGTCGCCGTAGATTTCTTTGGTGAGTTCAGCCCCGCGGGCACTGGCGGCGATGGCGATGACGGCGTTGGGGTGGGTATGGTCGACGTGCCGCGCAGGAACAAAGGCGTGCAGGGGCGTGTCAATCGAGGTGGCGCGGGGGTTGAGGTTGAAAGTGCAGTGCGAATAGGCTGCGACCATCGAGTCTTCGATGGGCGTTTTGGGACCCCGGGAGGGGGCGGCTGCGTATTGCCCTTGGAGCCCGACAACGCGGTCGAGGTAGAGGGACGAGAACAGGTCACGCTTGGCGGTGCGGAGGTCGCCTCCGGAGCCCTTGACCCAGAGGACGGTGACCGGTTTACCGGTCAGGGGGTCGGTTTCGGTCAGCTTGGAACTGGTGTTCCCCCCGCCGGTGTTGGTGATGCGCTGGTCGGCCCCAAGAATGTTGGAGCGGTAGACGAGTCGCTCGACGGGGTCGAGGCGGGCTGCGGCGGCATCATCCCAGGAATACCGAACATGTTGGAACGACTCAAATTCCCGACCGGTCATGTGGGAACCTTCTTGGATACCGGCAGTGGCGACGAGGAAACACAGATAATAACATGTCATCACAACAAAACCACCTATTCCACCCCCACAAGATGTTGTGGCGAAGAGCAAGCCCATGAGTTCCCTTCCAACCAGCCAGTTTCCATCAAGTGATACACCCCCGTTTTTGGCCGCAGAACGGCACCGGCTGATCGTGCAGCGCGTGCAGGAACTGGGAAGCGTGCGGGTGGCAGCCCTGGCCAAGGAGTTCAGGGTCACCGAGGAGACCATTCGGCGTGACTTGGAGAAACTCGGTGATGAAGGTCGGCTGATCCGGATCCATGGCGGAGCGGTTCATCTGGAGAACGACCGCAACGAGGTGCCGTTCACGGTTCGCGACACCGTGAAGGTGGGCGAGAAGCGGGCGATCGCCAAGCGGGCCGTGGCGTTCGTGGCCGAGGGCGAGGTGATCGCGCTGGATGCCAGTTCGAGCGCGTTCGAGATGGCGCGGCTGATGCCCGACAAGGCGCTGACGGTCGTGACCAACTCGCTGGCGATTGCGCAGGTGCTCTCAGAGAAGCCCAACATTCGCACGATCGGCAGCGGCGGGGTGCTGGATACGCCGTCGCTTTCGTTTGTGGGCTCGCTGGCGGAGGCGGCGCTCGAGCGGTTTCACATTCGCAAGGTGTTCTTTTCCTGCCAGGGCATCGATCTGGATCGCGGCTTGTGCGTGACGGCGGATGAGCATGGGCGGGTGAAGCGCAAGATGATCGATGCGGCCGACATGGTCTTCGCACTCGTTGACGGGTCGAAGTTTGGCGCCAAGGGCGTGGAGTTCTTCGCTCGATGCAGCGAGATTGATGTGCTGATTACCGATCCCTCGGCCCCGCCCGACCAACTGAGCAGGCTGCAGGACATGGGCGTGCGGATCGAGATCGCGGTCTGATCGATTGTCGTTGGTTTTAAGGGACAGTCGGCCATGCGTCTGGCGTTTTTCATCACGTGCCTGACTGATCAGTTCTACCCACGGGCGGGACTGGCATGCTGCGCTGTGCTGAAGCACCTGGGCCATGAAGTGATCTTCCCGCAGGCGCAGACGTGCTGCGGACAGCCAATGTACAACACCGGATACCACGATCAGGCCAGGGACCTGGCGCGGCACACGCTCAACGTGTTTGAGGAGTTTGACCACGTTGTGACGCCGTCGGGCTCGTGCTGTGCGATGCTCCGCGAGCACTACGCGCCGCTGTTTGAGGCCGACCCGGCTATGGCGGCGCGGGCCGAGCGGCTGGCGGGCAAGACATACGAGTTTGTGGAGTTTCTCACGCGGGAGCTTGGCGTGGATGTGGCCAAGCTCGGCCTGCGTGAAGGTCGGGCGCCGCAAACGGCGACGTACCACCCGTCGTGTCATTTGCGGCCACTGGGCCTGACGGGCGAGACTCCGGCGCTGCTGACGGCCATGGGCGGGTTTGAGCTTAAACCGCTGGGTCACGCCGACGAATGCTGCGGGTTCGGCGGGCTGTTTGCTGTAAAGTTCCCGGAGATTTCAGGAGCGATGGCCCGCGAGAAGGCCCGTGAGGTTGAACGCACCGGGGCGGCGACGCTCATTTGCAACGATGCGGGATGTGCCATGAACATCGAAGGCGCGTGCCGGCGGGAAGGCGTGAAGGTGCGGGTGAAGCACGCCGCAGAACTGATCGCTGAAGAGCTGGGCCTTCGCATCGAGCCTGCGGTTTGAGCGCCACGGTTCCAGGCCGCGCGACCGGGCATGACGTGCTCTTTCCGACACGTGCGCAGGACCTTCGCGCCGCCTCGCGCAAAGCGCTCGCGGATATCCCGCTCCAGCAGCTTGTTGCCGCCGCGACGCACTCTAAAAACACCGGCCGCAAGTCGTTGTGCCGCGAGGCGTTCGGGGACCGGTACGACGCGATCCGGCAGCTTGCCGGACAGATCAAGCAGCACACACTCGACCATCTGGACCGCTACCTCGAGCAGTTTGTTGCGGCGGCCCGCGCCAACGGAACGCAGATCCACTTTGCCAAGGACGGGGCGCAAGCCCGCGAGATCATTCTGGCGATTGCGGCGGCGAGCAAGTCAAAGGTGTGCGTGAAGAGCAAGTCGATGGCGACGGAGGAGATTCGCCTGCTGCCCGCGCTGGAGACCGCCGGGGTCGAGACGATCGAGACGGACCTTGGCGAGTTCATTTTGCAACTTGATGGTGATGCGCCGTCGCACATCGTGGCCCCGATGATTCACAAGGACCGGCACGCGGTCGCCCGGGCGTTTGTTCGTGAACTTGGCGCGGCGTACACCGCCGAGCCGCGCGAGTTGACGATGATCGCACGTGAGCACATGCGGGCCAAGTACAAGGTGGCGGACCTTGGCATCAGCGGGGCGAACTTTCTGATCGCGCAAACCGGCTCGCTGGTGTTGTGCACCAACGAGGGGAACGCGGACCTGGCGGTCGCGGCGCCGCGGGTGCACGTGGCGCTGGTCGGAATCGAGAAAGTGATTCCGTCGATGGCCGAGCTGCCGGTATTCATCAAGCTGCTGGCGCGGAGCGCGACGGCTCAGCCGATTACCGTATACACATCGCTGATCAGCGGTCCACGGCGCGCGACTGAGACCGAGGGCCCGCGCGAGGTGCACATCGTGCTGCTGGATGCTGGCCGAACGCAACTGCTGCACCCATCGACACGCGAGTTGCTGCGGTGTATTCGGTGCGGGGCGTGCTTGAACGCGTGCCCGGTGTATCGCAAAGTCGGCGGTGGGCACGCGTACGGGTCGGTGTACTCCGGCCCCATCGGCGCGACCATTACACCCGCCCTTCGGGGGCTTGGCGATTACACGCAGCTACCGCAGGCAAGCTCGCTGTGCGGGGCGTGCTTTGAAGCATGCCCGGTGCACATCGATATTCCCACCCAGCTTGTGAACCTGCGGCGGGCGACGGTGGAACGCTCGCTGGGTTCGCGATGGGAGCGGCTGGCGATGAAACTCTGGGCGTGGACGATGGCGTCGCCCCTGCGGTATCGCCTTTGCGCGAAGGTACAGCGAGTGATGATGCGGGCCATCGCCGAACGCGACGGCGAAGGACGAGCGTGGCTGAGCGCTGCGCCGCCGCCGATCGGCGCGTGGACGAAAGAGCGGGATTTGCCCGCGCCCGCGGCTCGCTCTTTCCGCCATCAGTGGAAGGACCGAGCATGAACGGGGAGCAACTCGGAGAAAGCCAGAACGCGTTCATGGGCCGAGTGCGCCAAGCGCTCGCCGCCGACGTGCACAAGACCGCGCGGCCCGACGGGATCGGCCTGGCGCGGCTGGTTGATCCGACGGACGACCTTGTGGGGCGGTTCATCCACACGGCCGCGGCGGCGGGGATGCTGGTCGAGCGGACCACCAGTGCGCTCGCCAACAGTGTGATCGCGCGGCTTCTGAAGCATCACGGCGGAGGCCGCGTGCTGGTGAGCGTGAGTTCGAGGTCGGTGCTGGCAATGCTGGTCGAGGCTGCGGCGGCGGCGGGGACGACGATGGTGGAACCGGGGCGAGAGGAACCACGCGGCGGGCTTTGGCGGGCGTTTACGGCCGATATTGGGCTTACCGACGTGGTGTTTGCGGTTGCGGAGACGGGCTCGATCGGACTGGCGAGTTCGGCGGGGCGCGGTGCGTATCTTGCTACACCGGTGCACCTGGCGGTGGTACGGGCTTCGCAGATCGCGGCGGATCTGATCGACATTGTCGCACGGCTTGACGAGCTGGCGCGGTCGGACGCCTCGATCACGATTGTGAGCGGGCCGAGCAAGACGGCAGATATTGAGGGTGTGCTGATCACCGGCGTACACGGGCCGGGGGTTGTGCAAATCGTCGTGATCAGTGACGAGTAGCGGCTGGCCCGCGCGGGGGGGGCCATCGCTGGCGGGCCAACGCGGGGGGGCCCACGCGGGCGGCCCACGCGGGAGCGGCGGGGGCGAGCGGGAACGTACTCAAGCCTTGCGTTTGATGATGACTGCGGTCTGATCGTCGCCGAACGGGCGACCGCGGGCGAACTCTTTTGTGGCCTTGTTGATGGCCTCGAGAATGTCGGCCGCGGATCCTTTCATGGTGGCGTGGACCGCTTCCATGGTGCGCTCAAGTCCAAACTGCGAGTTGTCGGGCGCCATGGCTTCGATGTAGCCGTCGCTAAGGAGCAGGAAGATATCGCCCGGACTCATGTGCATGGGCTCGACTTTGTCGGGCTGAAGCTCGGCATCGATGCCGAGCGGAAGCGCGTTGGCGGAGAACTCTTCGAACGAACCGTCGGCACGCACAAGGATGAGCGGGGCCTGGCCGGGGGACGCCCAGGTGATCGTGTGCTTGTCAGGGTCAAGCAGCCCGATAAACGCCGTGATGAACCGGCCCATGGGGAGGTCGTCGCAGAGCTGGGCGTTGAGGTGCGCCGCGATCTGCTCGATGCCCGCGTCAAGGCGCACACCCATGCGGATCATGCTCTTTGCCTGAGTCACGCTGATGGCGGGGCCGATGCCGTGGCCGGTGGCATCGGCGATGAGCATGACCAGGCCGCGGCGAACGGGGGTGCCGGGCTGGGTGGATTGGTGGCCGAGCGTTGAGACATCGATGAGGTCGTAGGTATCGCCGCCGGTCTCTTCGGCGGGCACGGTGGCGGCGGCGATGTCGTAGCCCTCGACCTGCGGCAACTCCTTGGGCAGCGACGACATCTGGATCGTGCGGGCGACGGCGAGATCGCCTTCGATCTTGTTCTTGCGGCGCTCAGCGTCGATAAGCCTGGCACGACGCATGGCGATAGCGGCCTGCGAAGCCAGCGCACGAGCAATCATCTCGTCGTTGGCGTCAAAGACGCCGGTCGAATCGCTCTTGTTCAGAACCTGAGCCACCCCTTCAAGGCCGCCATCAAACGAGAGCAGCGGGATGGTAAGAAGAGCGCGGGTGCGGAAGCCGGACCTCTTGTCAAACTCGCTGTTAAAGCGGGGGTCTTCCCATGCGTCGGGGACGTTGATGATCTGCTTGGTTCGGGCCGCCTCGCCGGCGATGCCCTTGGTGATGGGGAACCGAAAACCGACCGCGCCGTGGGCCTGCGTGATGAAGAGCTCCTGGGCAGCGGCATCAAACTGGAACACGCTGGCGCGCTCGGCGCACAGGCCGTCTCGCACCGAGTCGATGATCAGGGTGAGAATCTCGTTCAGGTCGCTGGAGGCGGCCAGCCGCTCCATGACGGCGAAGACGCGACCGAGCGTTTGGCCCGAGAGCGCGAACGACGGGGGATTCGTTGGAGACGGTGAATCGATATCACCGGCGGACACTGGATGGGCGGTGGGCTCGGCCATGGACGAACAAGACTATAACACAACTCTGTGAATCCGGCACGGGGAACTGGCGATTCGGTACCTGTACCGTGATATTGGCGGGCCGAAGGGTCCGACAACTCAACACCGCGAGCGCACCGGACCGGCGAGCGACGCCAAAAGCCGCCGGCCGACGTCAGCAGCCGCCAGCCGGAGCGGGAGTGGCGGGCGATGGTCCGCCGACGAGTTTGCGAACGACCTCAAGAGCAGACTTCACGTGCCCCTCGATGTCGATTTGCGAGTTGAACATGTGCCGCACAACGCCCTCGCCATCGAGGACATACGTCACGCGACCGGGAAGGATCCACATGGTTTTGGGGACACCCCACGCTTGGCGGATCGAGCCGTTGTCGGCCACGAGCACAAAGGGCAACCCGTGGCGGGCGGCGAAAGCCCCGTGGAGTTTCGGTGAGCCGTTGCTCACCCCGACGACAGCGGCACCCGCATCGGCGAAGTCGCGGAAGGCATCGCGAAACGAACAAGCCTGAGCAGTGCAGGCGGGGGTGTTGTCTTTGGGATAAAAGAACACCACCGCACAGCGGCCGCGAACGGATGACAGACGAAACGGCTTGCCTTCATGGTCGAGTCGCTCGAAGTCTGGTGCTACATCGCCGATTTTGACAGGATTACTCATGGGAATGGCTCGTTTCAGTGCGGCCTCGAACGGAGTTCATTGCGATGTCGTCAGGCACCGCCGCCGGCGACGCGATCGGCTTCCTCAAGCGAGGTTGAACCGCGGGCCGCCAACTGCCACGCACTCTGCTGGAGCGTCGTGAACAGGCCTTTTTCAATGGTTTTGCGCATGGCACCAATCGAAGGGTCTTTGAGAACGACATCACGAAGCTCATCGTTGAAGTCGAGCATCTCAAAGATGGCGCGCCGGCCCCGGTAACCGGTGCGGAGGCAGGCTCCGCAACCAACGGCGTCGAAGGTCTGGTTCTTGCCCTCAAGGTACTTGCCCAGGCGTGTGGCCTGGGTCGGGGTGATTCGGTGCGACGCCTTGCAGTTCTCGCAGAGCACGCGGAGGAGTCGCTGGGCCAGCACCACATCAAGCGAGTTGGCGACGAGATAGGGCTCGACCTTGAGGTCAAGCAGTCGAAAGACGGCCGTGATGGTGTCCTTGGCGTGAACGGTTGAGAACACGACGTGGCCGGTCATGGCCGCCTGCATGGCGGTGCGCGCCGTCTCTTCGTCGCGAACCTCGCCGACGAGGATCACGTCGGGGTCCTGCCGGAGCACGCTTCTCAGAAGGCCGCCAAAGGTGTTGCCCTTGGCTTCGTCAACGGGAATCTGGGTGACGCCCTCGATCGAGTATTCGACTGGGTCTTCGATGGTGACAACGTTGGTGGTATCGCGATCGATCTCGCGCAGGGCGTTATAGAGCGTGGTGGTCTTGCCCGAACCAGTCGGCCCGCAGACGAGCAGCAGACCGCTGTCTTTCTCGCACGTCTTTTTCACGCGCTGGAGCATGTAGCCGGGGAGACCCAGCTCGGAGAGCGACTTGGGGGCCCCCGCGCTGTCAAGCACGCGCACCACCAGCTTCTGGCCGTGCATGCTCGGGGTGAGCGAGACGCGGTAGTCGACGCGCTTGCTTCGGAACCGCACCGAGAAGTGGCCGTCCTGCACGGCGTCACGGCCGGCCATCTGCATATTGCACGCCGAACGGACAACGCCCAGCAGCAAGTCGCCGGGCTTGCGCGGCATATCAGCGACCGCGATCATCTGGCCGTCAACCCGGAGACGAACGGTCATTCGATCGGTCTTGGGTTCGGCGTGGATGTCAGTCGCCCGGGCCTTGCTGGCCATCAGCAGGAGCAGGCGGAGCGCGAGCGGACCGTCACCGTCGCCGGCGAGGGCCTCGGTCGGCTGGCCGCGGCTGTCGACCATCGTCACCGGATCATCGGCGCCCTCACCTTTGGGCACGAGCGCCTCGACCAGACCACGGAGTTCGGCGGCCCACGCCTTGTCAGTATCGATGGTGCGGGAGCGAACCTCGGCGCGGGCTTCGCCGATCGAGTTTTCGGATTCGATGACGAACGTGTGGTTGCCAACTTTGATGGCATCGCCGGCCTTCAGGTCTTCAACCCCGCCGATGCGCTGGTGATTGACCTTGGTGCCGTTGCGGCTGCCCAGATCGCGGATGGTGAACCCGCCGCGGCCGTCAGGCTCGACCACAGCGTGGTAGCGGCTCGCGCGTTCATCGGTGACGAGGGGAAGTTCGTTGTCGGGATTGCGACCGATCGTCACCGGCTTGGTGCTGAGTGGCACGGCGTAGCCGCGCCCGTCGGTCGATGCAAGCGTGTACGAGGGCATGTGGAGGAACAGTACGGTGCAGTACGGCTGAAGGCCGCATCGATTTGCTCAGTTGCCTCGCCCGGTTTGAGGGAGGTCGGGGCGACTCAAGCGAACATCTTCAACTGACTGCCGAGGACGTCGCCAGTCTGGGGGTGATCGACATCGATTGGGTATTCACCGGTCCAGCACGCGGCGCAGTAGTCGCCGGGTGGGTGCTTGAGGCACGAAAGCAGGCCTTCCATGGAGAGGTAGGCGAGCGAGTCCACCCCGAGGAACGCGCGGACCTCCTCAACGGTGCGACCTGAAGCGATGAGCTGGTCGCGGGTCGCAAAGTCGACACCGAAAAAGCACGGATTGCGGATGGGCGGGCAGGAAATCCGGAGGTGGATCTCCTTGGCTCCGGCCTGACGGAGTTGATCAACTTTGGCCTTGGTGGTGGTGCCGCGGACGATGGAATCGTCGACGATGATGAGCCGCTTACCGCGGATGATCTCGGAGATGATGTTGAGCTTCAGGCGGACGGCCGCAACCCGCTCGGCCTGGCTCGGCTTGATGAACGTGCGACCGACGTATCGGTTGGGGACGATCCCCTCGCGGTACATGATGCCGCTTTTGCGGGCATAGCCGATGGCGGCGGTGCGGCCGGAGTCGGGCATGGGAACGACGTAGTCGGCATCCACCGGAGACTCTTCGGCGAGTTTCTCGCCCAGCAGCTCGCGGGTGGTCTGCACGTTCTGGCCAAAAACGATGCTGGCCGGGTTGGCAAAGTAGACGTGCTCAAACGCACACTGGGCGAGGGCCGGAGCCTTGGGCGCAAAGCGGCGGCTGCGGAGGCCGTGGTCGCTGAGCGTGACGATCTCGCCGGGTTCCACCTCGCGCACGAGCGTGGCGCCGACAACGTCGAGCGCCACCGTCTCACTCGCCGCGACGTAACGGCCGTCGGGAAGCATGCCGATGACCAAGGGGCGAAACCCCCACGGATCGCGGGCGACTTCGATGCGGTCGGGGAACAAGAAGAGGATGCTGAACGCGCCTTGGAGGTGGCGGAGCGTCTCGGCGAGCGGGTCAACGGCCCGCTGCTGCTCGGGACTGGCGAGGATGTGGACTACGACCTCGGTATCGCTGGTGGTATGAAAAAGGTGACCGGCTTCTTCGAACATTCGGCGCTGGGCGGCGGCGTTGACCAGATTGCCGTTGTGGGCCACGGCGACTTGGCCGCCGATGTAGGACTCAAGAAGCGGCTGAGCGTTGCAAGCCAGCGAGCCGCCGGCGGTGGAGTAGCGGTTATGGCCAATAGCGCCCGCGCCCGTCGGGCTCTGACCACCGAAGACATCAAGGCGTGAAACAGTCTGGGGGTCAAAGACCTCCGACACAAGACCTTGGCCGGTATGGCCGCGGATTTCAACGCCGTTGCTGACGGCGGCGCCCGCGGCCTCCTGACCGCGGTGCTGCTGGGCATAAAGCCCGTAATAGACCAGCGAGCAAACACTGGGCCCACCCCAGACGCCGAATACGCCGCACTTTTCGCGCATATCGGGGTGGCCTGCGGGGGGCCCCGCGTGATGGCCCCCCTGATGGCCCGCATGGTGGCCC
>Ga0105047_10002054_pt1 | contig 36051 bp, 32 predicted proteins | sample MAT04_FD_78384 | JGI IMG/M metagenome (GOLD analysis project Ga0105047, IMG submission 78384) | Freshwater microbial communities from Lake Fryxell liftoff mats and glacier meltwater in Antarctica - MAT-04 (megahit assembly) | ecosystem: Environmental > Aquatic > Freshwater > Ice > Liftoff... | reverse complement strand
CCCCAGTCTTCCACTCGGTGCACCTTGCCACCACCGCTGGTGACCAGGGTTTTGTAACGTTCCAGCATGGCCGGAACTTGTTCGCTTTGATCCGGATGGATCAGCAGAACGATCTCATAGTGACGCATTGAGTCTCCTTGTGGATTCCAGCCGAAATCGGCCAGTTGGTAAGCCGCCCCACAGCGTCAGCAAATTGGGTGCAGCAAGGAAAGCCCATGAGTATAGCCGCCGTGTCATCCACACTGACGTCAACACGTCAACGCTGCGCCAATCGTTTCCAGGTCTCGACGACCGTGTCGGGGTTGAGCGAGATCGAGACAATGCCCTCGGCGGCCAGCCAGTCGGCAAAGTCAGGGTGGTCGCTCGGGCCTTGCCCGCAGATGCCCACGTATTTTCCCGTGGCGCGGCAGGCGGTTATGGCGCGCGAGATCAGCGCTTTCACAGCCGGATCCCGTTCATCAAAGTCGCCGGCCAACTGCTCCAGCCCGGAGTCACGGTCCAGGCCCAGCGTCAACTGCGTCAGGTCGTTGGAACCGATCGACATGCCGTCGAAGTGTTCCAGGAACTGTTCGGCCAGGATGGCGTTGCTCGGCACCTCGCACATCATGATCAGCTTCAGGCCGTCCTTGCCACCGGCAGATGCTCGCTTCAAGCCACGCTCAGCCAGCATCTCCACCACCCGTTCAGCCTGGCGCACGGTGCGCACAAAGGGCACCATGATCTCGACGTTGCTGAACCCCATGTCGCTGCGCACACGTTTGAGCGCCTCGCACTCCATCGCAAAGGCGTCGCTGAATTCGCCACTGATGTAGCGGCTGGCACCACGAAAACCCAACATGGGGTTTTCTTCGTCGGGCTCGTAGCGTGTGCCGCCAATCAGCTTGCGGTATTCGTTGCTCTTGAAGTCTGACAAGCGCACGATCACGGCTTTGGGCCAGAACGCTGCTGCAATGGTGGCAATGCCTTCCACCAGCTTGTCAACATAGAACGCGCGCGGGCTGGCGTGGCCGCGGGCCACCGACTCGACGGCCTTCTTCAGGTCGGCGTCGATGTTCGGGTAGTCCAAGATCGCCTTGGGGTGCACGCCGATGTTGTTGTTGATGATGAACTCCAGCCGCGCCAGGCCCACACCGGAGTTCGGCATCTGGCAGAAGTCGAAAGCCAGTTGCGGGTTGCCGACGTTCATCATGATCTTGATGGGGCAGTAAGGCATGTCGCCCCGCACCACATCAGTCACTTCGGTTTCCAACAGGCCGTCGTAGACGAAGCCGGTGTCGCCTTCTGAACATGACACCGTCACCAGCATGTCGGCATTCAGGCGTTCGGTTGCATCACCACACCCCACCACCGCCGGAATGCCCAGCTCGCGGGCAATGATGGCGGCGTGGCAGGTGCGCCCGCCGCGGTTGGTGACGATGGCCGAGGCACGCTTCATCACCGGCTCCCAGTTGGGGTCAGTCATGTCGGTGACCAACACGTCGCCGGGCTGCACCTGGTCCATCTCGGCCGGGCTGCGAACCAGGCGCACGGGCCCGGTTCCTATTTTCTGACCAATGGCGCGGCCTTCGGCCAACACCGCGCCGCGGCTGGCCGGGTCGCCCTTCAACTTGTAGCGCTGCTCGACCTTGCCCTCTTGCTGGCTCTTCACTGTCTCTGGCCGTGCCTGCAAGATGTAGAGCTGCCCGTCCAGGCCGTCCTTGCCCCACTCGATGTCCATCGCACGGCCGTAGTGTTTTTCAATCACCAGGGCATAACGTGCCAGTTCAGTGACTTCAGCGTCGTTGAGCGAATAGCGGTTGCGCTGCTCAGGCGGCGTGTCGATGATCTTCACCAACTTGCGGGCTTGAGAAGGGTCGGGCGCTTTTTCTTGCGGCGACGCGAACTCCATGCGCTGCAACTTCGACCCCAACACGCGACGGATCACCGCCGGCCGGCCGGCATTCAACGTGGGCTTGTGGACATAGAACTCGTCAGGGTTGACGCTGCCCTGCACCACCGTTTCGCCCAGGCCGTAGCTGCTGGTGACGAACACCACGTCCTTGAAACCGGACTCAGTGTCAATGGTGAAGATCACACCGGCCGAACCCAGGTCAGAGCGCACCATGCGCTGCACGCCAGCCGACAAGGCCACCTCAGCGTGAGCAAAACCCTTGTGCACGCGGTAACTGATGGCGCGGTCGTTGTAGAGCGACGCAAACACCTCTTTCATGTGGTGCAGGACGCTGTCGATGCCGCTGACGTTCAGAAAGGTCTCTTGCTGGCCCGCGAACGAGGCATCGGGCAAGTCTTCGGCCGTGGCCGACGAACGAACGGCAAAACTGATCTGCGCGGGGTCCGCACTGCCCGCCACCAAGGCCGCAAAGTGCGAGCGGATGGCGGCTTCGAGCTTGTCCGGGAACGGCGTGTCAACGATCCATTGGCGGACAACGCCCCCGGCCTCGGCCAGCGCCCGCGTGTCGTCGACATTGAGGGTGGCCAGCTTGTCCCGGATGCGAGCGTCCAGGCCGTTGTGCGCCAGGAACTGCCTGAAAGCCAAAGCCGTTGTGGCAAAACCGCCGGGCACACGCACGCCAGTCGCGGCCAGCTGACTGATCATTTCACCGAGGCTGGCGTTCTTGCCGCCCACCACCTCGACGTGGTCCATTCTCAGTTGTTCAAGCGGTACGACCAGGGCGGTCGCCAGGGTTGGTTCAGACATGGGGAATCTCCGTGATGTGAAACCGGTGGCGCTTTCGCATGCACGGCGCAGACACCGTCCGGCCCGAGACGGGCAGGCGGTGCGGTGCGGTGGGTCTTGCCGAGGAAGTTCATCTCGAGGCTAAAACGCAAATGTGAGCACGAAAGTGAGCGAAAAAGAGAGCGCCAAGGTCAGCGCAAAGGTCAGCGCAAAGTGAGCGCGAAAGTGGGCGCAAAAGTGGGCCCGGGGAATCTGACACCCGCGCCTTGCCCGCTTGCGCACAGGCTTTGAATTTAACCATTCTAAGGACAGCGTCTTTATGATCCGCAGCACTTCCACACGCCCACCCGCGCAGGCAAAAACATGACCGACAGAACCGTGTTCTTTGTCTCGGACGGCACCGGCATCACCGCCGAAACCTTCGGCAATTCCGTCCTGGCGCAGTTTCCGCTGCGGCCTCGCCATGTGCGCCGGCCCTTCATCGACAGCGTGGACAAAGCCGCGAGCGTGGTGGCCGAGATCAACGAAGTCACGCTGCGCGAGGGCAAGCGCTCGGTGGTGTTCATCACCTTGGTCAACGACGAGGTGCGCGCGGTTCTGAAGTCACCGCGTTGCACGGGGCTGGTGCTGGACATGTTCCAGACCTTCGTCGAACCGCTCGAGGCGGAATTTGGCGTGACCAGCAACCACCGCGTTGGACGGTTTTCTGACGCCAGTGAAAGTGCCGAATACAACGACCGCATCGAGGCCATCAACTTCAGCCTGGCCCATGACGACGGCCAGAGTGCACGCAATCTGGACATCGCCGACGTCATCTTGCTGGGCGTCAGCCGCAGCGGCAAGACACCCACGTCGTTGTATCTGGCCATGCAGCACGGCATCAAGGCCGCGAACTGCCCATTGATCCCCGAAGACTTCGAACGCGGCAAACTGCCCACGCCGCTGGGGCCGTACAAGCGCAAGTGTTTTGGCCTCACCATCGACCCGGTGCGCCTGGCACAGATCCGCAACGAACGCCGGCCTGAGAGCAGGTATGCGTCACTTGCCAATTGCCGCTACGAGGTCAACGAGGCCGAGGCCATGATGCGGCGCGAAGGCATCGCCTGGCTGTCATCCACCCACAAGTCGATCGAAGAGATCGCCACGACGATCCTGCGCGACCTGCGGCCCGACCGGCTGGTTTACTGATGCAGTCGCCGCGCAGATTCGTACAGGCAGACAGCCGCAGCAGCGGCGACGTTCAACGACTCTTCGCCACCAGGCTGCGGAATCCTGAGTCGTTGGCTGCAGCGCGACAGCAGAACGCCTGCCAATCCTTGCCCTTCATGGCCAAAGATCCAGGCACAGGGCGTTGGCAGCATGGCCTGGGGCAAGGCATCGCCAGCATGTGAACTCGTGGCGAGCAGCGGCACCGTCAGGCCCGCCAGCGCCTGCGGGTCCAGCCCTTCGATCAAGCGCAAGCCCAAATGCGCCCCCATGCCCGCGCGCAGGACCTTGGGCGACCACAGCGCCACGGTGCCTTTCAACGCCAGCACCTGAAGAACACCAAATGCGGCAGCGCTGCGCAGGATGCTGCCCACGTTGCCAGGGTCTTGCACACGGTCCAGCACAACCGTATTGACAGCCGCCGCCACGGCCGGTGGCGTTGGCGTGTCGAGCACGAAGCCGATGGCAACAGGAGTTTGGAGTGTGCTGATGCTCGCAAACAGCGCATCGGAGATAACCACTACCTTGTGCGCATGCGCAGCCAAGGCCAGCAGGTGAGGCAGCACGGCACCGCTGTCGCTGAGCACAGCGCAGGCCGCCACCACGCCGCGTTGGCGCAACGCCAGCCCGAGGTGTTCACCCTCCAACCACACCTGCCCGATTCGCCGATAAGCCGCGCCGTCCTGACCCAACCGGCGCAGGCGGACCAGCAGCGGGTTGTCTCGCGCAGTGATGCGCTGCATGGCGCTCACTCTTTCGCGGTCAGGGCGGCACGCACAGGCGCGAAGCTGCGCCTGTGCGCGGCACACGGCCCGTGGCTCTTCAAAGCGGCCAGGTGGGCTGCCGTGGGGTAGCCCTTGTGGCCGTCAAAACCATAGGCGGGGTACTCGGTGTGCAAGTCGGCACACCAACGGTCACGCTGAACCTTGGCCAGAATGGACGCGGCCGAGATGGCCGCCACTTTGCTGTCGCCCTTGACCACGGCGGCTGTGAGCATGGCCAATTGGGGAAGGCGGTTGCCGTCGACCACCACCCGGTGCGGATACAGGCGCAGGCCCTGCACGGCTCGTTGCATGGCCAGCAGTGTGGCTTGCAGGATGTTCAATCGGTCGATCTCCTCGGCACTGGCACTGGCAATCGAACAGCACAGCGCGTTGGCGCGGATCTGGTCGAACAGCTTTTCGCGCCGCAATGCCGTCAAGACCTTCGAATCTGCCAAGCCCTTGATGGGCCGCAACTCGTCCAGGATGACCGCTGCGGCCACCACCGGGCCGGCCAAAGGCCCCCGGCCGGCTTCGTCCACGCCGGCCACCAGGCCGGGCAGCAACCAAGCCGGGCCCAGCTGTTCAAGCTTGAAGGATTTGCGCGATGGCATCGGTGGCACAGTGCGCGGTGTCGCGCTTTAACAAGTGGTGCAATTCGGTGAAGCGGCTGGCAATGCGCGAGGCTGCGGCCGCGTCGTCCAGCGCCGTCAGCACGGCGGCGGTCAGCGCGGGTGGCGAACATCGCTCCTGGATGAATTCGGGCACCACAAAGTCGCGGCACAGGATGTTGGGCAGACCGACCCACGGTTGGTAGCGCATGCGCTTCATGATCTGCCAAGTCAGCGGGTGCATGTTGTAGCCGATGACCATGGGCCGCTTGAACAGCGCGGCCTCCAGCGTGGCCGTGCCGCTGGCGATCAGCGTGGCGTCACACGCGGCCAACGCGGCATGCGACTGGCCGTCCAGCATCAGCAACGGCACGCCAGGCGCATGTTGCGAGGCAACCGCTTCGACCAGGCCGCGCAAGCCGGGCGCCACCGGCAACACAAACCGCAAGGCCGGTCGCTCATGGTGCAGCCGAGCCACTGTCTGCAGAAAAGCCGGCGCAATGTAATGAATCTCAGACCGCCGACTGCCCGGCAACACGGCCAAAACCTGTGCATCTTGCGGCAGACCTACAGCACTGCGGCTGGCCTCTCGTGGTGGCAGCAACGGGATCGCATCGGCCACCGGGTGGCCCACAAACGTTGCCGCCACACCGTGCCGGTGCAGCAGTTCTGGCTCGAACGGGAACAGGCACAAGACGTGGTCGGTGCTGGCGGCCATGCGCCGGGCGCGGCCCCCGCGCCAAGCCCAGATCGACGGGCAGACGAAGTGGATGGCCGGAACGCCAGCGGCCTTCAAGCGCGCTTCCAGTCCGAGGTTGAAGTCTGGCGCGTCCACACCAATGAATGCGTTGGGCGGCTCGGCCAGCAGCCGCCTGGCGAGCTGTTCACGGATGCCGGAAATCTCGCGGTAGTGACGCAGCACCTCGACGTAGCCGCGCACGGCCAGTTTTTCGTGGGGCCACCAGGCTTCGAACCCGTGCTCAGCCATGCGCGGGCCGCCGATGCCTTGGCTGACGAGTCGCGGCCAACGCTGCTTCAATCCGCCCATCAGCAGCCCTGCCAGTAGGTCGCCAGACGCCTCGCCAGCCACCATGCCCAGTCGCATCACGCTCGGGATCAGCGCACGATGCCGCGCGTTGATCCGGCCAGGAAGTCCAGCACTTGCTGCAGATCCACGTCACCGCCTTCAACCTTGCCAGCGAGCGCAGCAATAGCCTGGCGTGCGGCCTCCAGCGTCAAGCCGTCGCGGTACAGCAGTCGGTGCATCTGCTTGACCTGGCCGATGCGCTCGCGCGAGAAGCCGCGTCGGCGCAGGCCTTCGACGTTGTAGCCAGCCACGCCCAAGGGGTTGCCCGTGACCATCATGAAAGGCGGCACGTCCTGAGACACGTGGCTTTGAAACCCAGTCATCGCGTGCGCGCCAATCTTGCAGAACTGGTGTACACCCGTGAGGCCACCCACGATCACCCAGTCGCCGATGTGCACGTGCCCCGCCAAGGTGGCGTTGTTGGCCAAGATGGTGTGGCTGCCCACCTGCACGTCGTGCGCCAGATGCACATAGGCCATCACCCAGTTGTGGTGGCCAAGCCGCGTGGTGCTCCCGTCCTGTGCCGTACCGCGGTTGAGGGTGCAGAACTCGCGAATAGTGTTGTGGTCGCCAATGTGCAACTCCGTCGGCTCACCGCGGTACTTCATGTCTTGCGGTGCGCCACCCAGCGCCGCATGGGCGTGGATGCGGTTATGGCGGCCGATCAGGGTGGGGCCGTCGATGGTGCAGTGCGCGCCAATCTGCGTGCCGCCGCCCACGGTCACGCCGGCGCCGATCACTGCGTAAGCGCCAACCTGGACGTCAGCGGCCAACTCCGCGCTGGTGTGAACGATGGCCGTTGGGTGGATATTGGGCGCTGTCAAAGCCACACCGTCAGGGGATGCGCCGCACGGTGCACATCATGTCGGCCTCAACCACCATCACGCCGTCCACGGTGGCTCGCGTTTTGTATTTGTAGATGCCAGCCTTGACACGGTCGATGGTGGCTTCCAGGATCAATTGGTCGCCGGGTTCGACGGGCTTCTTGAACCGCGCATTATCGATGCCGGCAAAGTAGACGACGGTCTTGTCGTCGGGCTCGGTGTCCCGCGACTCAAATGACAACAGGGCCGCAGCCTGGGCCAGCGCCTCGAGCATCAACACGCCCGGCATGACCGGCCGGACGGGAAAATGACCGCTGAAAAACGGTTCGTTGATGGTGACGTTCTTAAGCGCCTTGATGCGCACGTTCTTCTCGAGCTCCAGCACCCGGTCCACCAGCAAAAAGGGGTAACGGTGCGGCAGCTTTTGCAAGATGCGGTGGATGTCGAATGAGTTCAGAGTTTGCCCTCCAAGGCCCGCAAGCGCGTGCGCATTGCGTGCAATTGCCGCAGCGTCGCGGCGTTCTTCTCCCAGGAGGCATTCTCATCGAACGGGAACACGCCGCTGTACTGGCCTGGCTTGGAGATCGACCGTGTGACCACCGTCGCTGCACTGATGTGCACGTGGTCCACCAGTTCCAGATGCCCCAAGATGATGGCGCCACCGCCTGCCGTGCAATGCCGCCCGATGCGTGCGCTGCCAGCCACACCAACGCAGCCGGCAAAGGCGCTGTGCGCACCGACCCGGACGTTGTGGCCAATCTGCACCAGGTTGTCGAGCTTGACGCCGTCTTCTATGACCGTGTCGTCCATCGCACCCCGGTCGATGCAGGTGTTGGCACCGATCTCGACATCGTCGCCAATCACCACCGCGCCCAGTTGTTCGATCTTCTCCCAGCGGCCTTCAGTCGGCGCAAACCCAAAGCCGTCGGCCCCTATGACGGCGCCGCTGTGCACGATGCCGCGGGCGCCGATGCGGCAGTCTTCGGACAACACCACCCGGGGCTTGAGCCAGGTGAGCATGCCGACCACGGCGCCTTCACCCACATGGCACTGCGCGCCGACCACGGCACCATCCGAAATGCGCGCGCCACGACCCACAAAGGCCATGGCTCCGATGCTGGCGCTGGCGCTGATGTGCGCACCGGTCTCGACCACCGCTGAGGGGTGAACACCGGGCGCGGCAGGCGTTCGAGTGTGCTGAGCCCACCACTGACTCAGACGAGCAAAAGCCAGGTAAGGGTCTGAGCAGACGATGACCGCGCCGCGTGCCGCAGCCATTTCGCGCTGGGCTGGCGCAACGATCACACAGCCTGCTGAGGAAGTCGCCAACTGAGCTTGATAGCGCGGGTTGGACAGGAAGCTGATGGTCTGCGCGTCGGCTGATTCGAGCGGCCCCATCCGGCTGATCTGGTAGCCGGGTTGGCCCACCAATTCGCCGCCCAGATGCAGGCTCAACTCGCCGATGCTCACTAAAGGCACGATCAGCCTTCCGTGTCGATTCTGAGCGCGTCGGGGGCTGTGCCGTCACGCAGCATCGCGGCGTTATTTGCCCGCGGGTGCGGGCGCGTTCAGGATACGAATGACTTTTTCTGTGATGTCCACACGCGGGCTGGCGAAAGCCACTTCCTGAAAGATCACGTCGTACTTTTCGCTGTCAAAGATTTGCTTCACGACACGATTGGCACGCTCAACCACGGCGGCCAGTTCCTCATTGCGGCGTTGAGTCAGGTCTTCTTGAAACTCGCGCCGCTTGCGCTGGATGTCCCGCTCCAGTTCAACCAGTTCGCGCTGTCGGCGGCTGCGCTCGGTGTCAGACAAGGTGGGGTTGTCTTTCTCCAACCGGTCGCCAGCGGTCTTCAAGCGAACGGTCTGGTCGCTGAGGTCCCTGTCGCGCTTGCTGAATTCTGCTTCGAGCTTGGTCTGCGCGATCTTGGCGGGTGCGGCTTCGCGCAACACACGCTCCAAGTTCACGTAGCCAATCTTCACCTCTTGGGCAAATGCGGGTGCCTGGCAGGCCATGACAACCGCAGCAGCGGCGACCCATTGAGTAGCAAACGTCTTCATCAAAACGCAGTCCCGATCTGGAATTGGAAACGCTGGATTCTATCGTTGCGCTGCACCTGGATCGGCTTGCCCCAGCTCAGTTTAAGGGGGCCTACCGGCGAGATCCAGCTCAAGCCCACGCCCGCTGAGGTTCGCACTGATTCACCAGTGATTTTTTCGTTCTCACGCCAGACGTTACCGGCGTCGGCAAAGGCAAAAACACGCAACGACTTGTCGTTGCCTGTGCCCGGCACCGGAAAGTACAGCTCGGCGTTGAGGTTGAACCGTTTGGCCCCGCCGATGTAAGCCCCGGTGGGGTCGACCACACCCAGCGAGCCTTGCTCAAAAGTCCGCACCGTACCCAAACCGCCGCCGTAAAAGTTCTTGAACACGGGATAAGGATTACCACCCAGCCCTCGGCCCAAACCGAGTTCGGCGTTCAGACCCACCGACATGCGAAACGGCAGCGGCCAGAACTCCTGGTACTGGACGTTGGTGCGGGTGTAGCGCACGTCGCCCAGCAAGCTGGCCTCCAGGTTGACACGTTGGTAGCGGCCGGCGGTGGGCGTCAGCACACTGTCGCGCGCATCACGCGCCCAGCCCAGGGTTAAGGGGAATGAGTTGCTCTTTTCGCCATACAGCGTGCGGTAGTTCAAGTAACTCAGCGGTATGCCCACGCTGGAACCAATCTCGGTGCGTTCGATGCCGACACCCATGAACACCGTGTCGTACTCCGAAAACGGCACGCCAAAACGAATCGATGCACCCGGCGTTTTCAAGTCGTAGATGTCGCCCAGGCTGTTGATGGGACGGCTGACACGGTAGAAAACATCAATCGCGCGCGAAATGCCGTCGACGGTGAAATACGGGTCGACTGAACTGACCACCAGGTTGCGGTTGAATTTGCTGGTGTTGACTTCGATGCCCAGGTAGTTGCCCGAGCCGAAGACGTTGTCCTGCTTGATCGCAGCGTTGAAGGTCAACTTCTCGGCGTTCGAATAGCCCGCACCCACCACCAGGTTGCCGGTGGGCTTTTCCGTCAACGTGACGAGCAGGTCCACCTGGTCGGGCGCGCCTGGCACTTCGTTGGTTTCAACCTCAACGTCCTTGAAATAGCCCAGCCGCTCGACACGTTCCTTGGACAGCTTGATCAGGCCGCCGTCGTACCAGGCCGATTCCAGCTGCCTGAACTCGCGTCGAACGACTTCGTCGCGAGTGCGTGTGTTGCCCGAGACGTCAATGCGACGCACGTAAACCCGGCGCTGCGGTTCGGCCAGCAGCACCACGGACACCTGGCCGGTGGCGCGATCGATCTCTGTGCGCTGTTCGATGCGGGCAAATGCATAGCCATACAGGCCGAACAGGTCGGTGAAGCGCTTGGTGGTGTCAGCCACCGCGTTGCCGCGGTAAGGCTGCCCCGGGCGCAGCGAAACAAAGGCGCGAAACTCGTTCTCTTTGCCCAGGTAGTCGCCCTCCAGCCGCACCGACGTCACGGTGTAGGGCTGGCCCTCCTTGATCGAAATCGCCACTGAGATGCTTTGCTTGTCGGGCGAGATCGTGACCTGGGTGGACTCGATCGCAAACTCAAGATAGCCGCGGTTGGTGTAGTAGGCGCGCAGCTTTTCCAGGTCAGCATTGAGCTTGGTGCGCGAATAGCGGTCGGACTTGCTGTACCAGCTGAACCAGCCGGTGGAGGTCAGCTCGAACAGGTCCTTCAGGGTGGTCTCGCTGAACACCGTGGCGCCAACGATGCGGATCTCGCGGATGCGTGCGGCGTCACCTTCGGTCATGGTGAAGGTCACGTTGACACGGTTGCGTTCGAGCGGCGTGATGGTCGTCACCACTTCGGCGCCGTACAGGCTGCGGCCCAGGTACTGGCGCTTGATTTCTTGTTCCGCCCGGTCAACCAGTGCCCGATCAAACGGCAAACCCTCGCCAATGCCGGCGTCACGCAAGGACTTGGTCAAGGGGTCCTTGTCGAACTCCTTCAAGCCGACAAAACTGACGCTGGCGATGATCGAACGCTCATCAACGATGACGATGGCGGCATCACCTTCGATCTCGATGCGCACGTCCTTGAACAAGCCGGTGGCGAACAACGAACGCAAGGCGGTGGAGCCCTTGTCGTCGGTATAGGTGTCACCGATGCGAAACGGCAGGGCCGCGAACACCGTACCGGGGTCGGTGCGCTGCAGACCCTCAAGGCGGATGTCTTTCAACACGAAAGGTTGCACCGCAAAAGCCGGTGCGGCAACCACGGCAGCGACGGCCACCACGAGGGCCGCGCAGGGGCGCAGCGGCCCGAACTGGGAAACAGGGAACATGGGTGTCAGTGGAAGCCCAGCAAACGGGCCACATCGTTGTAGAGGGCGACCGACATCATCAGCATCAGCACGGCAAACCCTCCGCGCTGCAGCCTGGCCAGCCAAACATCGGACGGTGCCCGCCCGGTGACTGCTTCGAAAATGTAATACATCAGGTGGCCGCCATCGAGCATCGGCAGGGGCAGCAGGTTGAGCACCCCCAGGCTCACGCTGACCAATGCCAAAAATCCGAGGTAATAGGCCAGGCCCTGCTGCACTGACTGGCCGGCGTAGTCGGCAATCGTCAACGGGCCGCTCAGGTTCTTGAGCGAGGCTTCACCGATCAGCATCCGCCCCAGCATCTTCACGGTCAGTACCGAAATTTCCCAGGTGCGGCTGACACCCAGTTGCAGGCCGTCAAAGAGGCCGTGGCGCACCTTCACCATTTCGGGCGGCTGGCCGATGAAGGCCTCGATTCGGCCGATGCTGGGGCTGACACCCGCGCCAGCCGGTGCATTGCCATCGGTGCTGACACGCGGGGTGACAGCCAGCGTCAGCCGTTGATCGCGGCGCTCGATCACCCAGGTCTGGATACTGGCCTTGCCGTTGCGCACGCTGGCGCGGATGCGCTCGCGCAGGATGCTGGCGTCGGCTATCGGTTGGTCATCGACACTGACCACGCGGTCCCCAGCCTTCAGCCCTGCTCGTTCAGCCGGGCCACCGGCCTTGACCTCGCCCAGCACGGCTTCGCTGAACGGCGCGCCCAGGCCCACCTTCTTCATCAAGTTACTGTCGACGTCACGAGTTTGCAGGCTCGACAGGTCCAGTCGCAGCTGGCGGTTGCCGCGCCCGTCGCGACCACTGACCTGCAACTCCAGCACGCCCTGGCGCAAGGCGGCCTGGGTGATCTCCCAACGCAGGTCGCTCAGCGAGTGGACCTCGCGCCAGTCCTGCCCGTCTGGCGACCAGGCACGCACCCAGTCACCCGAACGCAGGCCCGCCCGCTCGGCCAGGCTGGCAGGTACTGGCGCAGCCATGACGGCTTTGGGTTCATCCATGCCGATCCAATGCGCAGCCGCGTAAAGCACAACGGCCAGCACCAGGTTGGCCAGCGGCCCGGCAGCGACGATGGCCGTGCGCCGCCACAACGACTGGCGGTTGAACGCGCGGGCTTGCTCGTGCACCGGCACATTGCCTTCGCGCTCGTCGAGCATGCGCACATAACCGCCCAACGGCAGTACGCACAACACAAACTCGGTTGCGTCCGGTCCGCTTTGACGGCGCCACAACACGCGCCCAAAGCCCACCGAAAACCGCAACACCTTCACCCCGCAGGCCACCGCCACGCGGTAATGGCCGTACTCGTGTATGGCGACGAGCACGCCCAAAGTGAGCAAAAAGGCCAAGATGGTGGTGATCACTGCTGGAGTTCCTGAACGATCTGGCGGGCGTGGACACGGGCGTGCTGGTCGAGCTCGAGCAAGTCGCCCAAGCTCGTAACCGGCCCCAAGCGGTGCGCAAGCGCATCGACCGTACCGGCATTGACCGTGTGAATGGCTGTGAAACGGATCCTGCCGTCCAAGAAAGCCGCTACAGCTTCTTCATTGGCGGCGTTCAAAACGGCCGTGGCGCCCGCTGGAGCGGCCAAGGTGTCCCAAGCCAGCTGCAGGGCGGGGAATCGCCGCGGGTCGGGCGGCTCAAAGGTCAGGGCTTGAAGCGTCTCGAAATTCAGCCGCTCGGCACCCGACTCCATACGCTCCGGAAATGACAAACCGTAAGCGATCGGCACTTTCATGTCCGGTGTGCCCAGTTGTGCCAACACCGACCCGTCACGACAAACCACCATCGAATGGATGATGCTTTGCGGGTGCAACACAACCCGGATATCGCTGGGCGCCAGGTCAAACAACCAGCGGGCTTCGATGACCTCGAGCGCCTTGTTCATCATGGTGGCCGAATCCACGGAAATCTTGCGGCCCATGACCCAGTTGGGATGAGCCACCGCCTGCGCTGGCGTGACTGACGACAGCGTGGCCAGGTCGGCCGTGCGAAAGGGCCCGCCACTGGCCGTCAGCACGATGTGGTCAATGCGCCGGGCCCAGACGCTGCGATCCTCGGGCAGACATTGAAAAATCGCCGAGTGTTCACTGTCGATGGGCAGCAGCGTGGCGCCACCGTCTTTCACCGCTTGCATGAACAAGCTGCCGCCAACGACCAGTGCTTCCTTGTTGGCCAGCAACAGGCGTTTGCCAGCACGCGCCGCAGCCAGGCACGGCGGCAGCCCAGCGGCGCCAACGATGGCAGCCATGACGCTGTCCACGTTGGACGCGGCCGCCATGTCGCACAGCGCCTGTGACCCGACCAGCACCTCGGTGCGCAAGCCGTGCTCAGCCAGCAGAGTGCGCATGTGGGCCGCGCGATCGGGCGTCGGCAAGACCACGCTAAGCGGCTTGAACTGTTGGCACTGCGCCAACAACACGTCAACGCGTTGATGAGCACTCAAGCCCACCACCTCAAAACGCTCCGGGTGCCGGGCCACGACATCGAGCGTGCTGACGCCCACCGATCCAGTCGACCCCAACACCACCAGCCTTTGCACGTTTGGTCCGATCACGGCATCACCCTTGTCAACTTACCTGCAGGAGTGTCACGGCTTGGCCAGTGTTGCCAGGGCCAAGGCCAAGGGCATGACGGGCAAAAGCGCATCCACGCGGTCCAACACACCGCCATGGCCTGGCAACAAACGGCTGCTGTCTTTGGCGCCGGCCGCCCGCTTCACGAGCGATTCCATCAAGTCCCCGATCACGCTGAAGCCGCACAGCACCACCAGGGCCAACGCCATGCCCAGCCAGCCCCAGGCCTGCCACAGCCGCGTATACAGGCTGGCGCTGTCAAAGCTGAAGTGACCGTCCAGCGCCATCCACAGCACCGCCAACAGCCAGACACCGCACACACCGGCCCAGACCCCTTCCCAACTCTTGCCCGGGCTGATGGACGGGGCCAGCTTGCGCCGGCCCCAGGCGCGGCCACCAAAGTAGGCACAGACGTCGGCCATCCACACCAGGCACAGCATCGACAACATGAAGTTGATGCCCAACACCCGCGCGTGCGCCAGTGCCAGCCAGGCAAAGAACAATGCGGCCACGCCAATCAACCAACGCGTACCACGCGGCAACGTGGTCCACAGCGCGGGCCCGCTGCGCAAGGCCACAAACGCGAGCAGCGCCCACAGTGCGCTGGCAGACCACCACAGGGCCGAAGGCGCCTGGTTCGCAAACGGGCTTTGCAAAACCAACACACCACCCAGACCCAACATCCCACCCAACAACCACGACAGCGCTGTTCCGGATTGGTTGAGCCGACCCCATTCCCAGGCCGCAGCAGACATCAGCGCCAAGGTCAGGACTGCGAAGGGCCATAGCTGGCTGGCCGTCAGCGTCCCCAAGATCAGGCCGACCAGCAGCAATGCGGTGATGATTCTTTGTTTCAGCACACGATTCGGCAGGTTGTGGCCGAACTGGCGCAGCAGCTGGCAGCAGGCCGCATCAGGCGGGCAAGGCCCACTGGGCGTGCAGCGCCCACAAGTTCATGCGCCAACGGGCACCACTTCGTTGCCATGAATGCCACCAAAGCGCCTGTCACGCTGAGCGAAGGCCAACAGCGCAGCGTCGATCTGCGCCTCGCCAAAATCGGGCCACAGGCAGTCAGTGAAAAACAGTTCGGAGTAGGCGGCCTGCCACAACAAGAAATTGCTCATGCGCATTTCGCCACCCGTGCGAATGAACAGATCGGGGTCGGGTGCAAAGCTCAAGGCCATGTGCCGCGACAGGTAGGCCTCGTCAAAGGCCTCGGGCTTGACGCCTTCGGTCAAGGCCTGGCGACAAGCCTGCACCACATCCCAACGGCCACCGTAGTTGAAAGCCACGGACAGCGTGATGCGGCTGTTGCGCTCGGTCGACTGTTCGGCCTGTTCCCAAGCGCGACGCAGCTTGTCAGACACAGCAGAACGGTCACCGATGATGCGGATGCGTACGCCCTCAGAGGCCAGCTTGGTCAGGTACTTGGACACCGCCACCAACACCAGGCTCATCAAGCCCGAGACTTCTTCGGATGGCCGCTTCCAGTTCTCTGACGAGAAAGCGAACACCGTCAGGTACTTCACCCCTCGGTCAGAGAAGGTATTGACCGCCCGCACCAGAGCGTCAACCCCTTGTTTGTGCCCGAAAAATCGCGGCATGTAGCGCTGGCGCGCCCAGCGGCCGTTGCCGTCCATGACCACCGCCACGTGGCGCGGTACAGCCGCAGCCTGATCGTCAGCGTCGCCCGTCAAGGCCTGCAATTGGGGCAGAAGGGACATCGGGGCGTGGGCAGGTTTCGCAGAGCTTTGAAGAACAACGCAGTCAGTGCAATATAGAAGTCAAGCAAAGGGCTTCAGACGGCCAGCACTTCGGCCTCTTTGCCTTGCACCAAGCGGTCGATTTCGGCGATGGTACGGTCCGTCAAACGCTGAACCTCGTCCTGGACCCGACGCTCTTCGTCTTCGGTGGCAAGCTTGTCTTTGAGCAACTTTTTCAACTGTTCATTGCCGTCGCGACGCACGCTGCGCACGGCGATCTTGGCGTCTTCACCGGCATTGCGGACGACCTTGGTCAGCTGCAGCCGGCGCTCCTCGGTCAGCGCCGGCATGGGCACCCGCAACAAGTCGCCTTGCGACGATGGATTGAGCCCGAGCTCAGACTCGCGGATGGCCTTTTCGATCTTCGCGGACATGCTCTTTTCCCAGGGCTGCACCGTGATGGTCCGGGCGTCCAGCAGCGACACATTGGCTACTTGGCTGATGGGCACGAACGAGCCGTAGTAGTCGACCTGGACCTGGTCCAGCAGGCCCGGGTGCGCGCGGCCGGTGCGAATCTTGTGCAACTCGTTCTTGAACGACTCGACGGACTTGCCCATCTTCTGTTCAGCGGTCTTCTTGATGTCAGCGATGTTCATGGTGCTTTAACAACGTTCAACAACGTTCAACAAACTTTCAAACGTGAACCAGTGTGCCTTCGTCTTCCCCACTCACCACACGACGCAGCGCGCCAGGCTTGAAGATGCTGAAGACTTTGATCGGCAAACGCTGGTCGCGGCACAGCGCAAATGCCGTGGCGTCCATGACCTGCAGGTTGCGTGAAATGGCTTCATCGAAGGTGATGGTGGCGTAGCGTGTCGCTTGCGGGTCTTTCTTGGGGTCGGCGCTATAGACGCCATCGACCTTGGTGGCCTTGAGCACAATCTCGGCGCCGATCTCTGCGCCGCGCAAAGCCGCCGCCGTGTCCGTGGTGAAAAAGGGGTTGCCCGTGCCGGCCGCGAAGATCACAACCTTGCCCTCTTCCAGGTATTGCAAGGCTTTGGGGCGGACGTAGGGCTCAACCACCTGTTCGATGCTGATCGCCGACATCACCCGCGCCGTCATGCCTTCCTGGCGCATGGTGTCTGCCAGCGCCAGTGAATTCATGACCGTGGCGAGCATGCCCATGTAATCGGCTGTGGCGCGGTCCATGCCGACGGCGCCGCCAGCCACGCCGCGAAAGATGTTGCCCCCGCCGATCACGATGGCGACTTCGCAGCCTGTCTCAGTCACGCCTTTGACCTCTTGCACCATGCGCACGATGGTGGCGCGGTTGATGCCGTAGGCGTCTTCTCCCATCAGGGCCTCACCCGAGAGCTTGAGCAAAATGCGCTTGTACGCGGGCATTCAACAGGCCTTGTGCTTTGGAGAGGGTCGCAGTGTAAGGCGCAGAGACAGCGCCCAGCAGCTTGGCTTTGGCCTAACTGGGTGCGCTCTGACGTGGGCGGACCGGCGGCCGCAGCCGTTCAATGAGCCTTTGCGGCCGCGACCTGGGCCGCCACTTCGGCGGCAAAGTCGTCGACCTTTTTCTCAATGCCCTCGCCCACCACGTACAAGGTGAAGCCGGCCACCTGAGTGGCTTTCTCCTTGAGCATTTGCTCGACCGTTTGTTTGTCGTTCTTCACAAACACCTGGTTCAACAGCGAGACCTCTTTCAAGAATTTCTGCACCGAGCCTTCGACACGTTTGGCAACGATCTCGGCCGACTGCGCTGGCTTGCCAGCCGCCACCGCGGCGGCGGAATCTTCAGCCGCCTTCTCGGCGGCCACACGGCGTTCACGCTCGACCAGGTCAGCACCGACCTGGGCCGAGGACAGCGATACCGGCTTCATCGCAGCCACGTGCATGGCTACGTCCTTGGCGGCCACTTCGTCGCCCGTGAATTCAACGATCACACCGATGCGTGTCCCGTGCAGGTAGCTGGCCAAACGGCCACCGTCGGCATAGCGCTTGAACCGGCGCAGGGCAAGGTTTTCGCCGATCTTGCCGATCAGCCCTTTGCGCACGTCGTCAACCGTAGGGCCGAAACCATCCTGCGACAACGGCAAAGCCGACAGCGCAGCCACATCGACCGGGTCGTTGCTCGCCACCAGCTGGGCACAGGATTGGACAAACGCCAGGAACGAATCGTTCTTGGAGACAAAGTCAGTCTCGCAATTGACTTCAAGCAGCGCACCCGTGCTGCCGTCCACCGACGCGGCAACCACACCTTCGGCGGTCACACGCGAGGCCGCCTTGCCGGCTTTGTTGCCCAGCCTGACGCGCAGAATTTCTTCGGCACGGCCCAGGTCGCCTTCGGCTTCTGTCAGGGCTTTTTTGCACTCCATCATGGGGGCGTCGGTTTTGGCGCGCAGTTCGGCCACCAAGCTTGCAGTGATTGCGGGCATGCGGTTACTCCAGGTGTTAAAAGAAAGGCCGCACACGGGCGGCCAATGGGGTCAGCGCAGCGGCAATCACCGCTGCAGCCCGTCAAACATCAGGCTTCGCTGACTTCGACGAATTCGTCGTTGCCCTTGGCGGCGGCGTGCACCACCTCGTTGGTGGCGTTGGCGCGGCCTTCAATCACGGCGTCTGCGACCGAACGGGCGTACAGCGCCACGGCTTTGGCCGAGTCGTCGTTGCCGGGGATGACGTAATCAATGCCGATGGGCGAATGGTTGGTGTCAACGATGCCGATGATCGGAATGCCCAGCTTCTTGGCTTCGGCCACAGCAATCTTGTGGTAACCCACGTCAATGATGAACATCGCGTCGGGCAGTGCGGCCATGTCTTGGATGCCGCCGATATCTTTTTCCAGCTTGATCAAGTCACGGTCAAACAGCAAAGCTTCTTTTTTGATCATCGCGTCCGTGCCGGACTCTTTGATGGTCTGCATTTCTTTGAGCTTCTTCAACGACCCTTTAACAGTCTTGAAGTTGGTCATCATGCCGCCCAGCCAGCGCTGGTCAACATAGGGCATGCCAGCGCGCTGGGCTTCCAGGGCGATCACCTCACGCGCTTGGCGCTTGGTGCCGATCATCAGCACCGTGCCACGGCGCGCCGCCAACTGGCGCACGAACTTCATCGCATCGTTGAAGAGCGGCTGCGTCTTCTCAAGGTTGATGATGTGGATCTTGTTGCGATGGCCGTAGATATACGGCGCCATCTTGGGGTTCCAGAAGCGCGTTTGGTGCCCAAAATGGACACCGGCTTCCAGCATTTCACGCATGGATACAGTCATAAAAACTCCGAAGGTTGTTTCTAGAATCCCGGCCTTAGATCGCGCTGCGGAGCCGGGCTAGCAAGCCTCGGCCAACAATCAGTGGCTACCGACAATCAAATCATTGTCAATGGCCCCTGCACACAGCGCGACACCTTTGGTTCGGTCGGGTTCGCGATTTGTTCAGCTCCAGGATCAACCCGTGGTGGGCTGCCCTTGGAGAAAAACCTGCAGAGTATAGCCCGTGCTGCTCGCCACAGCGGGCGGTTGAACCGCTTAACAAACACCGGGCTGGCCGTGATCCAGATCCGGCTTGGCTCTGCGCCCCTGCGCCGCCGCAGTCACCCTGTGCTTTCAGCGGCGACTCCTCACTCGGGGTACCGGCCGACGCGGCGCGGGCTTGCGCGAGCGCTTGTCAGTGCCGCCTGCGGCTTTCAACTCGCGCGCAGTGGCCTTGACAACACGGTCCGCCTCAAGCACCGCCGCCAGTTCCACCGTCGCCGCCAAAGGCTTGGCGCGATCACTGCGCTCGACACGCTGCGCTTTTTCCTCGCGCTCATTGCGCTCAGAACGCCCCTTGTCCAGGAGTTTTTCACCCTCGCCTTCGCGCACCATCCGGAAATCGATCTTGCGTCCGTCCAGGTCGACCCGACTGACCTGCACACGCACCCGCGTGCCGACGGCGTAGCGTTGACCTGAGCGCTCGCCACGCAACTCTTGGCGTGCTTCATCGAATCGGTAGTACTCGCCACCCAGTTCGGTGATGTGCACCAGGCCATCGACATACAGCGCGTCCAGCGTGACGAACAAACCAAAGCCGGCCACGGCGCTGACGGCGCCCGAGAACTCCTCGCCCAAATGCTCACGCATGAAGCGGCACTTCAACCAGGCTTCAACATCGCGCGAGGCCTCGTCGGCGCGCCGCTCATTGGCGCTGCAATGGGCGCCAACACCTTCCCAGACGGCCAGCTCCGTACTCAACGGTTTGCCCAGACGCGCAGCGGGTTTGGCGCCTTTGCGCAGCTCTGGCGTGCGCGTCAGCGGGTTGGCAGCCAGGTGGAACTTCTTGCCAGCCAACAAGGCCTTGATGACCCGGTGCACCAACAAGTCGGGGTAGCGGCGGATCGGGCTGGTGAAATGTGTGTACGCATCGTAGGCCAGACCAAAGTGGCCGTTGTTGATGGCGGTGTAGGTCGCCTGCTGCATCGAGCGCAGCAGCATGGTGCTGATCTGCGCCGCATCAGGGCGGCCCTGCGTGGCCTGGGCGATGGCCTGCATCTCGGCCGGCTTGGGGTCGTCACTGATATGCAAGCCCAAGCCCAGCGCACGCAGATAGGCCTGCAAGGCGACCCGCTTCTCAGGCGTCGGCCCTTCGTGCACCCGGAACAGGCTGGCATGTTCGGCGCCAGCGATAAAGGCCGCGGCGCAGACGTTGGCCGCGAGCATGGCTTCCTCGATCAGGCGGTGGGCGTCAGTTCGGGTACGCGGCACGATCTTTTCGATGCGGCCGTTGTCGTCACAAACGATCTGCGTCTCGGTCGTCTCGAAATCGATGGCGCCGCGTTTGCCGCGCTGTTTCAGCAAGGCGCGGTAGACCTCGTGCAGGTGCAACAGGTGCGGCACCAAGTCCGCGCGAGCCAATGCCTCCGGGCCCCGCGTGTTGCTCAGCACGGCGGCCACCTCGGTGTAGGTCAGGCGTGCATGCGAGTGAATCAGCGCCGGGTAAAACTGGTAGGCCTCGATCACGCCGTCCTCGGTGACGACCATGTCGCAGACCATGGTCAAGCGGTCCTGCGCAGGGTTGAGCGAGCACAGGCCGTTGGACAGTTTTTCCGGCAACATCGGAATCACACGCCGCGGGAAGTAGACCGACGTTGCACGTTCGTAAGCGTCGTCGTCCAAAGCCTCGCCGGGCTTGACGTAGTGGCTGACGTCGGCGATGGCCACCAGCAAGCGCCAGCCGTTCACCGCCGTCTTGCCGCGGCCACGCTTGAACGGCTCGCAGTAGACCGCATCGTCAAAGTCGCGGGCGTCCTCGCCATCAATGGTGACCAAGGCCACGTCGGTCAGGTCAATGCGGTTCTTGCGATCGACGGCACGCAGCTTTTCCGGCAAGGACGCAGCAGCGGCCAGCGTCTGCGGCGAAAACTGGTGCGGCACCTCGTACTTGCGCACGGCGATCTCGATCTCCATGCCGGCGTCATCAATCTCACCCAGAACTTCGCTGACCCGGCCGACGGGCTGCGAATGAAGTGACGGCGGCTCGGTCAACTCGACCGACACCACTTGGCCAACAGTGGCGTTGGCCGTGGCGTTTTTCGGGATCAGGATGTCCTGGCCAAAGCGCCGGTCCTCGGGCGCCACGACCCAGTGCCCACTCTCGTGCAGCAGCCGGCCGATGATCGGCGCCTTGCGACGCTCCAAGATGTCCAGCACCCGACCTTCGGGTCGGCCTTTGCGGTCCAGCCGCAGCACGCGCACGCGCACCCTGTCGCGGTGCAGCACCGTGCGCATCTCCTGGGGAGCCAGGTAGATCGCGGCATCGCCGTTGTCGGGAACGACAAAACCGTGGCCATCACGATGGCCTTCGACGCGGCCGTCGAACTCGCCCATCAGGGCCGGACCAGTCGGTGTTGCTGAAGCGATGGATTCTTTTTTGATGGTATGCTCCTTTGTTCCTGTAAGCCCAGGTGGCGGAATTGGTAGACGCACTAGTTTCAGGTACTAGCGCTTAACGGCGTGGGGGTTCGAGTCCCTTCCTGGGCACCAAAAAATCATGGAGGCCAGCACAACGTGCTGGCCTTTTGTTTTGGGTGACAGTTTTGTACGACTCGTGCCGCGCGACACCGGGGAAAGCTGCTGGGGGCCCAAGCTTTGCAGGGCCAGCGTGAGCTTCAGACCGCAAACTTCTTGGCCAAACCATCGGGCCGCAGATTGTCGTAGTCCTCAAACGGCTGGTGAATCCAGGGGCTCGTGGGTAGCTGTTCGACAAAGTAGTCGGGGGTGTAGCTCGATACGCCCTTGACCCAGATGACCCCGGCCCGCAACTCCTGGATCGATGGCATGCCACGCAGCCGCTCGACCACGGCACGCAGCGTCACCCCAGTGTCGGCCAGGTCGTCCACCAGCAGCACGCGCCCGGCCAGTTCGCCCTTGGGCATGGTGATGTATTTGGCCAGGTCCAGCCGGCCCTGAATGGTGCCTGCGTCAGCCCGGTAGGAACTCGTGGACATGATCGCCAATGGCTTGTCGAAGACCCTCGAGAGCACATCACCCGGGCGCATGCCACCCCGGGCCAGGCACAAGATCTGGTCAAACTCCCAGCCCGAGTTGGCGACCTTCAGCGCCAAGCGTTCGATCAGCATGTGGTACTCGTCCCAGGACACGTACAGGTGCTTGCCGTCGTCGGTGAGCATGTGAAGAGTCTCCTCAGTGCAGGGGTTTGATTCAGCGAAACATCGCCGTCATGTCAGGCGCGAAACGGGTGGCGCAACATGATGGTGTGGACCCGGTCCGGGCCCGTGGACACCATGTCAATCGGCGCCCCGATCAAGGCCTGCATGCGTTCCAGGTAGCGCTTGGCATTCCCAGGCAACTGTTCCCAGTGTGTCAAGCCGGCGGTGGTGTCGCTCCAACCCGGCAGGGTCTCGTAAATGGGCTTGCAGGCGAAGATGTCGTCAGCGTCCAGTGGCAGCACGTCATGGTATTGACCGCCAATGTCGTAGCCAGTGCAGATGCGAATCTCGGGCAGGCCATCCAAGACGTCGAGCTTGGTGATGCACAGACCGGAAATGCCGTTGATGATCATCGAGCGCTTCAACGCCGCAGCATCCAGCCAGCCGCAGCGCCGGGCCCGCCCCGTCACAGTCCCGCGTTCTTGACCCACCGTCGAAAGGTGATGACCCACGCTGCCGGGTGTCGCCATGTCCAGCTCGGTCGGGAAGGGCCCACCGCCAACGCGCGTGGTGTAGGCCTTGGTGATGCCCAGCACGTAGTGCAACAAGCCTGGGCCAAGGCCTGAGCCCGCAGCAGCATTGCCCGCCACACAGTTGCTGCTGGTGACAAAGGGGTAAGTGCCATGATCGATGTCCAGCAAGGTGCCCTGAGCGCCTTCAAACAGCAGGTTCGCGCCGTCGCGGTGGGCGTTGAAGAGGCGGTACCCGACGTCGGCCATGAGCGGTCGCAACTGATCCGCCGCAGCCAGTGCCCCGTCGAGGATCGGCTGAAACTCAAGCGGTTTGGCGTTGAGGACGTTGGTCAGCTCGGCGTTGTGCAGGTCTACCAAGTCGCGCAACCGCGACTCAAATCGCGCCGGATGTTTAAGGTCCTGAACCCGCACAGCGCGCCGCGCCACCTTGTCTTCGTAGGCTGGGCCGATGCCCTTTCCTGTGGTGCCAATCTTGCCGCTGCCGCTGCTCTCGCGCAACGCCTCGCGGGCCCTGTCAAGCTCGACATGAAAGGGCAGGATCAAAGGGCATGACTCCGACAAAAAGAGCCGGGAGCGCACGTCCACGCCGAGTTGCTCAATGCGCTCGATCTCCAACAGCAAATGTGCCGGGTCGACCACCACGCCGTTGCCGATGTAACAGGCCACACCGTCGCGCATCACACCCGATGGGATCAGCTGCAAGGCCGTTTTGCGTCCGTTGATGACCAGTGTGTGGCCAGCGTTGTGCCCACCCTGGAAACGAACCACACCCTGGGCGTGGTCGGTCAGCCAATCGACAATCTTGCCCTTGCCCTCGTCGCCCCATTGAGTGCCCACCACCACAACGTTACGGCCTGGCTTCTTGCCCATGACAGATGCTGCGCTCAAGGTGTTTCCAAACTAGAAGTTGATCCATCCCGGCCGAGACGACCGACCGGCCGCACCTGCCAGTCTGGCCCAACGCGCACCAGTTCACGGTCAAAGTCAAATGGCAGACCTTGGGCCGTGTCCAGGTGCGCGTGGCCCGTCAGGTCGACTGCCACGATGTGCCCCGCCGCCCGCAACTCGCGTACGGTTCTTTGCAACGCCGGATCGTCGCTGCCCGGGGCCCGCACGGCACGCGGTCTGGCGGGTGCAGGCACGACTTCGACCAGTGACTTCAAATCCAGGCTGAAACCCACCGCCGGCCGATTGCGCCCAAAGATTGCGCCAACCTCGTCATAGCGTCCGCCCCGGGCCAGGCTGTCGGTGCTGCCGGCAGCGAAGATGGCAAAGCGCACGCCGCTGTAGTAAGAATAGCCACTCATGTCCGACAGATCGAAGCCCACCTGCAGGCCGGGGTGCGCCGCGCGCAGCCGACCAGCCAACCAGCGCAATTGGTCCAAGGCTTCGTGGATCAGCCTGCGTTCCGGCAGAAGCCGCCGTGCCGCCGTCAGGACCTCGTCGTCGCCATAAAGCCTGAGCAAGGCCATCAATGCGTCCCGGGTCGGCCCTGGCAAGCCGGCTCCCAGACTGGCCAAAGCCGGAGCGTCCTTCGACGACAAGGCTTGCACGACAGCTTTCAGGTGGTCGGCGTCGACCACGGCGCCGGCCAACACACCTCGTAGCAAGCGCGCGTCCGCCAGGTCGATCACTACATCCTGTACCCCGGCGGCCTGCAAGCAATCCAGGGCCAGTTCAGCCACTTCCAGGTCGGCTGCCAGGCCGTCGTGGCCAAACAGCTCAGCGCCGAACTGCAAGGGCTCGCGCGTGGCAGCCAAGCCCGTAGGGCGGGTGTGCAGCACCGGCCCGCAGTAGCACAGGCGCGTCACGTCCTGGCGGTTGAGCAGATGCGCGTCAATGCGTGCGGCTTGGGGTGTGGTGTCGGCACGCACGCCCAACAAACGACCGCTCAGTTGGTCGACCAGCTTGAAGGTGCTCAGATCGAGCTCATGCCCCGTACCCGACAACAAAGCGTCCAGGTGCTCCAGCAGCGGTGGAATGACCAATTCGAAACCGCAGCCCTGGGCCGTGTCCAACATATGCCGACGCAGTGCTTCGATGTGCCGGGCCTGGGCTGGCAAGACATCGGCAATGTGCTCGGGCAACAGCCACGCTGAAAGCATGAAACTCGGGGCGTCTTAAAAAGCAGATTGTAGGGGGCCGATCCGGACAAAGGACGCAAGCAGGAGCCACAAATGACGTACATGCGACCGGCCGATGACACTCAAGGCGACCCTGAGAACCGTATCCGTTCAGCGCCACCAGGCCAGCATCAGCACACCAAAGATCATCGCACTCAGACCAACGAGGCGTATCTGGTTGTCGCTCATCTTCATGGCCCGCTCGAACATCTTGCGCCACGCGCTCGGGCTGAAAAATGGCAACAGGCCCTCTAGCACCAGCATCAATGCAAAGGCGCCTATCAGGTAGTCGCCCATGTAACGCTGGCTGTCGAAAGAATGCCGGGAGTTACGGACGGCCTTACTTCTTGACCGGCGCTGGCTGCCCCTGGAGCGAATTGCCACGCATGGCTTTGAAAAACTCACTGCTGGGGTCCAGCACCATCACATCGCCCTTGTTGCGGAAGGTGGCGCGGTAGGCCTCCAGGCTGCGATAGAACTGGGCGAACTGAGCATCACGTCCAAACGCGTCGGCATAAAGGGCGGAGGCTTTGGCATCACCCTCACCCTTGATCTTCTGCGAATCGCGAAATGCCTCGGCAATGATCACTTCGCGTTGACGGTCGGCGTCGGCCTTGATCTTCTCGCCTTCAGCGCCGCCTTGCGAACGCAATTCATTCGCCACCTGCTTGCGCTCGGACTCCATGCGCCGGTAAACCGACTCGGTGATGTCAGCAACAAAGTCCACACGCTTGATGCGCACGTCGACGATCTCGATACCGAAGGCCTTGGCTTCGTCAGCCAAGCGGGCTTGAACGTCGAGCATGACCTTGTCGCGCTCGCCAGACAGCACCCCCTGCACGTCGCGTTTGGTCACGACCTCGTTGAAGGCCGCTTGAACAACCGGCGACAGCTTGCTCTCGAGGTTGCGGAATTCCACGCCGTTGTTTCGGATGAACTGGCGCGGCTCGGCAATGCGCCATTTCACCAGCCAGTCAATCACCAGACTCTTCTTCTCTGCGGTGAAGATCGGCCGGGTTTCCGGGCTGTCCAGCGTTTGCACACGCTTGTCAAGGAACACAATGTTTTGGAAGGGCGGTGGCAGCTTCCACTTCAGGCCTGGCTCGGTAATGACTTCCTTGATCTCGCCCAGAGCGAAAACGACCGCGACCTGGCGCTGGTCAACCACGAAAAGCGAACTGGCCAGAATGATCAGCGCCAGCAAGACGCCAGCACCGGCTATAGCAATACGGTTCATAGATGTCTCTCCTGCACCGTTCGAGTTAACGGCCTTCGCGATCGCGCGCGCGCGCGCCATCGCGGGAACGAATGTCGGTACTACCGGCTATCGCCGGCTGGTCGGTACTTGCCGGCGATGGCACCACCAGCGGCGCCGTGGCTGTAGCCGCCCCGCTGGACTGCAGCAGGCGGTCCAGCGGCAGATACAGCAGGTTGGAGCCACTGCGGCTGTCAACCATGACTTTGGTGACGTTGCTGTAAACCTGTTGCATGGTGTCCAGATACAAGCGGTCGCGCGTGACGGCCGGGGCCTTCTGATATTCGGCCAGCACCGAGCGGAAGCGCTGCCCATCACCTTCGGCCTGCGCCACCACACGGGCACGGTAGCCCTCGGCTTCTTCCAGCAGCCGCGCCGCCTGGCCGCGTGCTTTGGGGATGACGTCACTGGCGTAGGCCTGCCCCTCGTTCTTGAAACGGTCGCGGTCGGCCGTGGCCTTCACCGCGTCGTTGAACGCCGCCTGCACTTGGTCGGGAACCTGCACGTTCTGCACGTTGACGTTGGAAATGACGATGCCAGCCTTCAAGCGGTTCAGCTGGCCCTGGATGGACTTCACCAGGTCGGCGGCAATGGCGTCTCGCTGTTCGTACAGCACCTGGTCCACCCGGCTGCGGCCGACGATTTCTCGCACCGCCGTCTCGGCCGCCTGCACCACGGATTCGTCCGGATTGCGGAGCTCGAAAAGATAGGCACGCGCGTCACTGCGCCGATACTGCACCGTGAAGCGAATATCGACGATGTTCTCGTCTTGCGTGAGCATCGCCGAATCGCGCAGGCCGGTGACCTGGCTGACGCTGTTGCGGCCGACTTCCACTGATTGCAATTGCGACACTGGCACGACTTCATGCGCCTGAATGGGGTACGGGAACCGCCAGTTGAAACCAGCGTCGGTTGTGTGGCTGTATTTGCCAAAGGATGTGATGACGGCCTGTTGACCTTCCTGCACGATGAAGAAGCCGCTGCCCAGCCAAACCAGCAAAGCCACACCGCCAATCAAGGCTGCACCAATACCCGCACTCTTCATATCCGGTTGAAAAGAGGGCCCTCCGCCGCCGCCGCCGCCTGAGCGCTCACCACCCGTGGGCGTACCGTTGTTTTTGCCACCAAACAAGCCTGTGAGCTTTCGATTGAAGTCACGCCACAACTCGTCCAGGTCGGGTGGACCCTGGTTACCGGTGTTGTAGACAAGGCCATCAGCGCCACGCACTGTGTGTTCGCCACGCGCCCTGACGCGGTGTCGAAGCCCGCGTAGCAGCTCTTGCAATGCGGCACTCGCACCGGCAAGCCGGGCGGACAAACGGGGATCAGTGAATTCTTGATTGGGGGTCATGGTCGTGCCACGAAAGGCGCCGTTTTTTATGTGGCCGGCGCAGAATGGATGATGGAACTGTCGGAAGTGACAGATCTGTTGGAAGGACTCGTGGCCAGCAACTCAGGATTCGCCCACCTGCAGCGGTTCGTTGCTTGGCCGCTCGCCCTCGTCGGCAAGGAACCGGACATCAGCTTGGGCCAGGGGGCGGGCGTTCAAGCGTGCTTCCACCGCAATCTGCGCGATCACGCTGCGTAACTGGTCAAGGCCCTCACCGGTTCGTGCGCTCACAAACACACGTTGCCGGCGCACACCGGCCTGCACTTCGACAACGTCGGCCACATGGCGCGGTGCGCGCGAGTCTTCAAGCAGGTCGCATTTGTTGAACACCAGCACCTGCGGCACATCAGCCGCGCCGATCTCTTGCAGCACGCGTTGCACTTCATCTTGCTGCTCCAACAACAGCGGGTTGGCCGCATCGATCACGTGCAACAGCAAATCGGCGTCAGCGGCCTCTTGCAGCGTGGCCTCAAATGCTTCAACCAGTTTGTGCGGCAGGTCGCGAATGAAGCCAACCGTGTCGGACAGCGATACCGAGCAGCCCGCCTGCTCCAGCCAAAGCGCCCGCGTGGTGGTATCGAGCGTTGCGAACAGTTGATCGGCGGCATAACTGCGCGCCTTCACGAGCGTGTTGAAGAGCGAGGTCTTACCCGCGTTGGTGTAACCCACCAGGGACACCCGAAAAGTGCCACGCCTCTCCCGCGCCTTGCGCTGGGTTCCACGTTGCCGCTTGACCTTTTCAAGCCGCGCTTTGACCGACTTGATGCGGTCACCGATCATGCGCCGATCCAGTTCAATCTGCGCCTCACCCGGACCCCCGCGGTTGCCGATACCGCCACGCTGGCGTTCGAGGTGCGACCAGCGCTTGACCAATCGCGTGGCCACGTACTGCAAGCGCGCCAACTCCACTTGCAGCTTGCCTTCGTGGCTTTGGGCGCGGTCGGCGAAAATGTCCAGGATCAGGGAAGTGCGGTCGGCCACCGGAACGCCCAAGTGCTGTTCCAGGTTGCGCTGTTGTGCCGGACTGAGCGCTTGATCGAAGATCACGCCGTGGGCGCCACACTCCAGCACTTTGGCCTTGATCTCGTCGGCCTTGCCCGAACCGACAAACAAGGCCGGGTCAGGCGCGCGGCGCTTGGCTGTGATGCGCGCAACCGTGAGGTCACCTGCTGAAGACGCCAACAGCGCCAGTTCGTCCAGGCCGGCCTCGACACCACCAGCACCGCCGAAGTCGACTCCGACCAGCACGGCACGCGTGAGTTCGCCACCCGGCGGGGCGACAGATTGGGATGCGGAACTCAAGGCGGAAGGTGGACGCTCAACAGCAGGGAAGCATTGCGTGGCTTCAAGCCGCGTCGGTAGCGTCTGACGCAGCGACAAAGTTGACCGCGCGGCCCGGCACCACGGTCGAGATGGCGTGTTTGTAAACCATCTGCGTCACGGTGTTGCGCAGCAGCACGACGTACTGGTCAAACGACTCAATGTGACCTTGCAACTTGATACCGTTGACCAGGTAGATCGACACTGGCACATGCTCCTTGCGGAGCAAGTTCAGGAAGGGGTCTTGCAAGAGTTGGCCTTTGTTGCTCACGATATTCTCCGTGTTGGGTTTACCCGAACGAGTTGACCTTATCACAGGGTGTCTCGCCCGCTGCTCATGTGGGCTATTGCCCGCGCGGTGAGCGGGACTTGGTGTCAAACGGATTGGGCGCGGACTTCATCTCAATCCGCATGGGCGTGCCGACCAGCTTGAAATGTTCGCGGAAGCGGCCTTCGAGGAAGCGTTTATAGGTGTCGGTGACGTGTTCGAGAGAATTGCCGTGCACGATGACCAACGGCGGGTTCATTCCGCCTTGGTGCGCGTAGCGCAGCTTGGGCCGGAAGCGGCCTTCGCGCCTCGGCGCCTGATGTTCCACAGCCTCGAGCAGCAGCCGTGTCAAGACCGGCGTGGGCATCTTGATCGTGGCCGAGGCATGGGCCTGCAGGATGGCCTTCCACACGGCCGACAAACCGGTGCGCCGAATGGCTGAGATGTGCAGCACGGGGGCGTACTTCAGAAAAGCCAATCGCGTTTCGATCGAGCGCTGCAAGGTCTGGCGCTGGTAGTCGTCGGTTGCGTCCCACTTGTTGATGGCCACCACCACAGCCCGACCCGACTCCAGGATATAGCCGGCAATGTGCGCATCCTGGTCAGTCACGCCCTGGGTGGCGTCCAGCAGCAGGAGCACGACGTTGGCGTCGGCAATGGCTTGCAAGGTCTTGACCACCGAGAACTTTTCGATGGCTTCAAACACCTTGCCCTTGCGGCGCAGGCCGGCGGTGTCGATCAGCTCGAACTGCCGGCCGTCGCGTTCGAAAGGCACGTGGATGGCGTCGCGGGTGGTTCCGGGCTGATCAAAGGCCACCAGGCGCTCTTCACCCAACCAGGCGTTGATCAGCGTGCTCTTGCCGACGTTCGGGCGCCCGGCCACGGCCAGGCGGACGGGGGCGTTTTCATCGGGCGGCGCCTGTGGCTCTTCTTCTTCCGGGAAATCGACCAGCGCCGCTTCGAGCAGGCTGCGAATGCCTTGGCCGTGGGCGGCCGAGATGGCGATGGGCTCACCCATCCCCAGTTCAAAGAACTCGCCCAACAGCGGCGATTCGCTCATGCCCTCGGCCTTGTTGGCGGCCAACAGCACCTTTTTGCCCGCCGCGCGCAAGTAGCGCGCGATGTCGTGGTCTTGCGCCGACAAACCACCGCGCACGTCGACCACAAAGACCACCGAATCGGCTTCGGCCACGGCCTGGCGGGTTTGTTTGGCCATCTCTGCCGACATGCCCGTTGGCTTTTCGGGCTCGAAGCCACCGGTGTCGACAACGATGAACTCGCGTGACCCCAAGCGCGCGTCACCGTAGTGACGGTCACGCGTCAGCCCGGCAAAGTCAGCGACGATGGCGTCGCGGCTCTTGGTGATGCGATTGAACAGCGTGGACTTGCCGACGTTGGTGCGTCCGACCAGCGCAATGACGGGTTTCACAACTCAGGCCACAGGGTTCGGCGTGTTCCCACAGCGTCATTCACTGCGCACGAAACGCAAACAGACCGCCGCGCTTGGTGGCAACCAGCAAGGTGGCACCACTGGCCACCGGCGTGCCCACCACGGCGGAACCGTCGGTCGGCAAACGCAGCACCGGCTCTCCATTGTTGCTGGCGAGAAAGTGAAGGTAACCGTCGAAGTCGCCAAATACCACGTTGGTCCCCAGGGCAATGGCGCCACTGAGGCCTCGGTACAGGTACTTTTCGGTCGTCCAGGCCACATCGCCATTGGCTGCACGCCATGCCGTGACACGGTCGGTTGCGTCGGCGCCGAACACCAGGTCGGCATCACTGCCGACCGCGTTGAAGCCGCCCACGTTGCGCGACCACAGCAGGTTTCCCTTGGCCACATCGGCGCAGGCCACGGCTGACTGAAAGGCCCGTGCGCAGAGTCGGTCACCCACCCGCACCGCTGGGCCAATCAGGTCAGCCAGGCGCTCGACCTCGTTGGTACCGCGTGGCGAAGCCATGCTGATGTCCCACACCACCGTGCCCCGCAACGGGTCCACGGCCGTCAGGCGCGCGCCCTGCCCAACCAGCAAGTTGTTGCCGAAGGCGCTGATGACGCTGGCCTGGGCCAGCGTGAGCGCGTCACCCGGGCGTTGCAAAGTCCACAAGCGCCGTCCGTCGACGGCATCGAAGGCCTGGACCGCACGGTCCACGCCAATCACGAACACCCGCTCACCGGCCACCAAGGGTGGCGTGACGACCCGTGATGTGACACGTTTGCGCCAGATCTCGCGCCCGGAGTCCAGGGTCACGACTTCGTTGCCACGGGTCACCACGCTGGTGAAGCGGCCGTCGCTGCCGACGCCAGCCGACAGGCCAGCGTTGACTCGGGTGCGCCAACGCTCAACCCCGGTTTCTGCATCAAACGCTGCCACCGTGCCGTCACTGGCGGCCACAACGTAATTTCCGCCGCGCAGGGCCGGCACCATCGAGAAACCAATGCTGCCAATGCTGGCTGACCAGACCTGGCGGGCGCTGGCCTTGGGTTGGAAGTTTTCGAGCGGCGTGGGCTTGGGCCTGTCCGCCGCGCAGCCAGCCAGCGCCAAGGCCATCACGGCGCTGGCAATGCCTAAAGCGGCGCGACACACACCACGTTGGCTCACTTGCTGGCCCCGGCGGCTGGCGCGGTGAGCCCGGCGGCAGGCGATGCCGCGGAACCGGGCACGGCAGGCGCGGCGGCGGCGGCGGGCGACTCGGCGCTGCCGGCACCAGCAGCGGCTGAAGCTGCCGCCGCCGCAGCAGCGGCCGCTTCAGGCGAGGCACCCAGCGCGGTCAACTTGGCATCGACGATGCGGCGGTAGTCAACCTTGGCATCAAGACCAGCCCAGGCCACCTGGTACGCGGCACGCGCGGCGTCGGGCTTGCCCTGCGCCAGCAACACATCACCGCGCCGGTCGGCCACCAGCGGCTCAAAGCCTTTGGCGGTGGCCGCGTCCAGCGTCTTCAAGGCCTCGTCGTATTGTTTGGCAGCCATCTGCAAGGCCGCCAAACGGAGCCGGGCGATGCTGCGCACTTCATCTTGTGCGGCTTTGTCTGCGGCCCAGGTGAGCGAGGCTTTGGCCGCATCGACCTGGCCCTTGTCAAACTGCAGCTTGGCCGCTGCCAACGCGCCTTGCTCGGCAAACGCCGTGCGAGGGAAGCGTTCCTTCAAATCACCAAAAATGCGGCCGGCCTTGTCAGCGTCACCGGCTTGAACCGCGCGATCGAGTTCGTCAAACATGGCGCTGGCCTTGAGGCCTTGATCACGCTGCCAGTACTGCCAGCCGTTCCAGGCGGCAAACGCCCCCAAGCCCAGGATCAACAGCCAAGTCAGCAAATTGCCGTAGCGCTTCCAGAAGCCCTTCAGCGCGTCGAGTTGCTCCTGCTCCTGCAGGTCAAGTTGGGTGGCCATGGGGGGTCAATGTTGGATTGGTTTTTTTTACAACGTGCCTGCGAAAGGCACAACCCGCGGATTATGGCGTGCGCAGTTGCTGCGCCCAGGCTCCTGGCGTGTCGATCGCGTGCAAGGTCTGCGGGGCACGGGCGTCCCGCAGGGGCTTGATCGCAACCATGCCTTTCGCCAACTCTTCGGCGCCAAACACCAGCGCATGCCGTGCGCCGCTGGCGTCCGCGCGCTTGAACTGCGCCTTCATGCTGCCCTGCCCGTCTTTGCCCGCGGCGTGCATCAGCACGCTAAAACCTTGCGCGCGCAGAGCCTCCAACACCGGCATGACCTGTGGCAGCGTGGCCGCGTCGGGCACGACGGCGTAGGCGTCGGGTGCCCACTGGGGTACGGCCACGCCAACGGCCTCGAGCAACAGCAGCAAGCGTTCGATGCCCAAGCCGAAACCCACGCCTGGCGCAGGCTTGCCGCCGAGCTCTTCAATCAAGCGGTCATAACGCCCACCGCCACAGACCGTGGCTTGCGCGCCCAAGTGGGTGGTGACCCATTCGAAGACCGTGAGGTTGTAGTAGTCCATGCCGCGCACCAGACGCGGGTTGACGCGGTACGCCAGGCCCGAGGCATCCAACACCGCCCGCACGGCATTGAAATGGGCCAGCGACGCTGCGCCTAGAAAGTCCATGAGCTGCGGGGCGCTCTCCACCACGGCCTGCATCGCTGGGTTCTTGGTGTCCAGGATGCGCAGCGGGTTGCTGTGCAGGCGGCGCTGGGCATCAGCGTCGAGCAGCGCGGCGTGGGTCTCGAAGTGGGCGATCAAGGCGGCACGGTGGGCACGGCGCTCTTCAGGCTCGCCCAGGCTGTTGATCTCGAGCGACACATCGCGGCCTTCGACCAAGCCCAGCTCGCGCCACAAGGCACGCAGCATCAGGATCAGCTCGGCATCGACATCCGGCCCGGCATGGCCCAGGGCCTCGACGTCGAGCTGGTTGAACTGTCTATAACGGCCTTTCTGCGGCCGCTCGTGGCGGAACATCTGTCCCATCAGCCAGATGCGCAACGGGCCGTTGTAAAGCGCGTTGTGCTCGTTGACGGCCCGCACGATGCCAGCCGTGGCCTCGGGCCGCAAAGACAGGCGGTCGCCGTTGAGGCTGTCGGCGAACGAATACATCTCTTTTTCGACGATGTCGGTGACTTCGCCCAGGCCGCGCACAAACAAGGCCGTGGGCTCAACGATGGGCGTGCGCAGGCTGCGGTAACCATAGCGCGCCATCAGGCCACGGACGATGGCCTCGAACCATTCCCAGCGCGCCGATTCAGGCGGCAGGACGTCATTCATGCCTTTGACGGCACGCAACAGCTCCTTACCCGTCCCGGTCAAGGGGGGCAGCGTCACGGCAGCGCCGCTTGTGGTGCGTTCGGACATGGTGGAGGCTGGCGCTGAGCGCGCCGAGTTGAAGTCAACGAGGGGCCATCGGCCCAAACAGAGAGGCAGCTATTTCGGCCGCGTCAATGCGCGGCCGTGGCCGCGCCGTAGCGTCGTTCGATGTAGCTTTCCACCAGCTTGTGGAATTCCTGTGCGATGCCTTCGCCACGCAGGGTCAACGCCTTTTCGCCGTCGATGAACACCGGCGCGGCCGGTGCCTCGCCCGTGCCCGGCAAGCTGATGCCGATGTCGGCGTGCTTGCTCTCGCCCGGGCCGTTGACGATGCAGCCCATCACCGCCACTTTCAAGTTCTCCACGCCCGGGTACTTGGCTTTCCAGACCGGCATCTGGGCACGCAAGAAGTCGTCGATCTGCTTGGTCAGTTCCTGGAAGGTGGTGCTGGTGGTGCGGCCACAGCCCGGGCAGGCAGTCACGCTGGGGTTGAACTGACGCAGACCCAGCGCCTGCAAGATCTCCAGCGCAACCACCACTTCCTGGGTGCGCGCTTCGCCCGGTTGTGGCGTCAGGCTGACGCGGATGGTGTCGCCAATGCCCTCTTGCAGCAAGATCGACAAGGCCGTGGCACTGGCCACCGTGCCCTTGGTGCCCATGCCGGCTTCGGTCAGCCCCAGGTGCAAAGCGTAATCACAACGCTGAGCCAAAGCGCGGTAAACCGAGACCAGGTCCTGCACACCGCTGACCTTGCAGCTGATGATGATCTGGTCAGGGTTCATGCCCAGTTCACGGGCGTGGTCGGCCGAGCTCAAAGCCGACTGCACCAGCGCCTGGTACATGACCTGTTTGGCGTCGGCCGGCACCGTTCGGCGAGCGTTCTGGTCCATCAGTTCAGCCAACAGTTCCTGGTCCAGGCTGCCCCAGTTCACACCGATGCGCACGACCTTGTCGTAACGAATGGCGGCTTCGATCATCTGCCCAAACTGGCGGTCACGCTTGTCGCCCTTGCCCACATTGCCGGGGTTGATGCGGTACTTGCTGAGCGCTTGTGCCATGGCCGGATAGTCGGTCAAGAGACGGTGGCCGTTGTAGTGAAAGTCGCCCACCAAAGGCACGTTCACGCCCATCCGGTCGAGCTGTTCGCGGATGTAGGGAACAGCCTGGGCGGCTTCGGGCGTATTGACGGTGATGCGCACCAGCTCACTGCCGGCCAGCGCCAGTTCCTTGACCTGGATGGCGGTGCCGATCGCGTCAACGGTGTCGGTGTTGGTCATGGACTGCACGCGCACGGGCGCATCGCCGCCGATGGTGACGACATGGTCGCCGCAGACCACGCGCGCCTGGCGCGAACGACGGGCGGCCGGAGCGGCGGCGGCAATCAGATCCAGAGGGGTGTTCATCGCAGGAACCTCGCATCTTCAGACAACGTGTCGACAACTTCTCGGGCCACAGCTTCGAGCCGTTTGCTTTGCGAGATCACTGAAGCTCGATCCGAGCCACGTTGTCACGCGTCTGCGGCCCCAGATCCACTGGCTTGCCCCGCAGCGTCACTTGCGTGCCAATGGCGTTGCCAACGGTCAGGCGGATCGGCATTTGGCCGTCCAGAGGCAAGCTTTCGCCGCTGGACATGACCCTCGACAGCAGCACCCGGCCGCGTGCGTCTCGCGCCTCGACCCAACTGGCCTGGAGGGCACGCAACTGCAGGGCGGGGGTCTGACCTGGGAGGGGCGCAGCAGCAACAGCAACTGCAGGCGCCACGCCCGGCCTGACAACAAGTGGGGAAACGGGTGCCGGAGCGGGCGGTCGAGCCGGCTGCGCTACAGCCAGGGAGCTTGCCGGGCCGGCAGCGCTTGAGCTCAAGGTGGTTGACGCAGGGATCGGCGCCACGAGCGAGCCAGTCACGGCT
>Ga0105047_10002052_pt1 | contig 36064 bp, 26 predicted proteins | sample MAT04_FD_78384 | JGI IMG/M metagenome (GOLD analysis project Ga0105047, IMG submission 78384) | Freshwater microbial communities from Lake Fryxell liftoff mats and glacier meltwater in Antarctica - MAT-04 (megahit assembly) | ecosystem: Environmental > Aquatic > Freshwater > Ice > Liftoff... | reverse complement strand
TAAACGATGCTGAAGAATCCCCGCAGAGGGCTACCGAAACTAAGAAACGTGTCATCCTGAGCGGAGCGGAGGCGGAAAGGTGGGCGCAGCGCAGTCGAAGGATCCCGTCAATTCAAGAGCGACATCGCACGAAAGCGCCGGGATCCTTCGACTCCATTCCGTCCCGCCTGCGCCCTCGACGGAACTCCGCTCAGGATGACACGCGGTGGGGTGGTTCAGGGCCGCTGCCGGCAAAGCTTGTTTTGGGAGAGCCACAGCATGACACGCAATTTTTAAATTCCGGTACACCCGCTGAGTGTAGCCACCGCCCTGATCGGGCGTCCCAGTTTAGCGCCTACTTGGTTTTCGCGCGCACGACCACGGCGCTGATCGATTCGATATCCACCGCCGCCTCGAAGAATTCCGCTCCCGTGAGTTGCGTGAGATGGACAAGATTCTCGCCGACCTTCTCGACCTTGCCGCCGATCTTTTCGCCTGAACCGAGCCGCAACTCGACCACCTGACCGATTTGTCGCTCGAGGACGTTCTTTACGAAGTCCTCGGTTTTAATTTCCAGTTTGCCATCCGCCGCGAGGAGCGACGCGCTGCCAATCAGGACGATGAGGAGAGTGTGTTGGAGGAATTTCATGGACGGATTTACTGCCATTCCGCACCGCGCCTGGCGAGCAGGAATCGAGAGGTGAAAAGCGCCGCTCAAGCCATGATCGCCTTCACCACTTCGCCATGCACGTCGGTGAGGCGAAAATCACGGCCCGCGTAATTGAAAGTCAGCTTTTCGTGATCGAGACCGAGCAGCGCGAGGATCGTCGCGTGCAGGTCGTGGATCTGGACTTTGTTCTCGATCGCCTCGTAGCCGTATTCATCCGTCTGGCCGTAGCTGAAGCCGCCCTTCACCCCGCCTCCCGCCATCCAGATGGTGAACGCCTTGTTATTGTGATCGCGTCCGTCGCCGCCCTGCGCGTGCGGCGTGCGGCCAAATTCGCCCGCCCACACGACCAGCGTGTCCTTCAGCAAGCCACGCAAGCGCAGGTCGGTGAGCAATCCCGCGATGGGCAAATCCACCGAGCGCGCATTGTTCCCCAGCGCGTTTGAGAGGTTAAAATGCTGATCCCAGTTGCCGTGCGAGATTTCCACGAAACGCACGCCGGCCTCGACGCAACGCCGCGCCAGCAAACACTTGCGGCCAAAGTCATCGGTCGCCGGATCGCCGATGCCGTAAAGCTTTTGGGTCGCCGCGGATTCTTTCGCGACATCCATGACCAGCGGCATCTGGCTCTGCATCTTGAACGCCAGCTCATACGATTGAATCACGCCCTCGACTTCGGGATTGAAACGATCGCGCGCCAGCTTTTCGCGATTCAGCGCCTGCACGAGTTCGAGTTCGTTGCGCTGCGCCAGGACGCTCATCGGCGCGGAGAGATTCTTCACCTCGGCTTGCGCCACCGGCCGGTTGTCGGCACCGATGCGTTGCGCCTGATAGATCGCCGGGAGGAAGGCGCTACCGTAATTTTGCGCGCCGCCAAAGGCGCTCGGCGGCGTGAGCGAAATGAAGCCGGGTAGATTCTGATTTTCCGTGCCGAGACCGTAGAGCGTCCACGCGCCGAGCGAAGGCCGCACGAACTGAAAGCTGCCGGTGTGCATTTTCAGAAACGCCTGCGGATGGCTCGGCAGATCGGTCTGCATGCTGCGCAGCAGGCACACCTCGTCCGCGTGTTTCGCCACATTTGGGAAAGCCTCGGAAATCCACAGACCACTCCGTCCGCTTTGATTAAACTTCCATTTTGAACCCAGCAACTGCGTGCCGGGCCGCTGGCCGCTCTTGCCAGTGTCCGCGGTGAGCCGCGGCTTGTAGTCGAAGGTGTCCACATGCGACGGCCCGCCACGCATGGTCAGGAAAATCACGCGCTTCGCCCGCGCGGGAAAGTGCGGCTTTTTCGGCGCGAGCGGATTCTCCGGCGCTCCCGGGGTGATCGCCGCTGCTTCCTGGGCGAGCCCGGCAAAAGCCAGCCAGCCAAAGCCGCAGGAGAAATTTCTGAGGATATCGCGCCGGGTAAAGAGCGGCGTGATCGAGTCGCAGGAATGGTCTTGGTGATTCATGGCGGGATGAGCGTGAGAGGTTTGAACGAATCGTGATTGCGGGAGTTCCACGCGGGTCGCAGCAGCCTGCGTCGGCTATTTCGCCAGCCGGAGCGCCGCTTCGAGACTCTTGGCCACTTCGCGGGCGAGGAAATCCGAACCCTCGCGCTTGAAGTGAACGTCCTTGGGGTTTTGGAGCGCGGCGAGCTGCGGAGTGATCGCCGCGTTCAAGTCGTCAATCGCCACGCCATTTTCCGCCATCACGCGCTGGGCGATGGCGTTGTATTCCGCCACTTCGCCAAAGCGCCGGGGCGGCACGAGTTCCCCGCTCGGGATCGGCGTGGTCGTTGCCCAGATGAGCTTCGCGCCCTTGGCCTTCATCTTCGCCACGAGTGCGCGCAGATTCTTTTCGTAATCTTCGGGCTCCACCTGGCGCTTCCCGTCCGGCATGAATTTGAGGTCGTGGATGCCCCAGTTGAAATGGATCACGTCCCATTTTTCCGTGCCGAGCCATTTGTCGATATTGGTCACCCCGTTCTTCGTCGGGCCGCCATTCGTGGGGATGCGGTGAATGCTGGCCTGGCCCTTGAGCAGCTCGCGCACGGGCACCGTGTAGCCCATCGAAATGGAATCGCCGATGATCAGCACCCGCGGCAATCCAGGCGTGTCCTGGATGGGATCGAGCGTGGGATTCGCGGGCGTCGGCGTCTGTGCCAAAGCCAGAGTTGAGAGGAGAGCCATCACGGCCAGCAGGGTGCAGAATGATTTCATGGGGGTGTTAGTCGGGGCGGGTTGTTTTGTGATCGGTGCCAGCCAGCAGGGTGAGATGGATTGCGCGCACATCCATCACGCTTTTGCCGGCGGTTTCGAGCGCGCGCAAGGTGAGCAGTCCGCGCCCTCGATCGAGATGCATTCTACCGAGCATCAGCGGGCGGAATTCCTTCATCCGCGATTCGGCGGGCGGTCGCGCAATGGTGTCCTGATTTGTGTAAACCGGCGGATCCCAACCGGGCATCACCTTGCCGGTGAGCTTGCTGTCTCGGAAGCTGATCTCGATGATCGAGCCGGCGTCGGCCTCCGGGCAGGTGTACTGGATTTCGACGAGATAGTTGCCCGTGGTGTGAACATCGATGTCCCACGTCATGGAGTCTTCCTTGCTCGTCCAGTTCACAAAATAGGAACAATTGGGCGCATTGGCGCTGCGGCGCACGGTGCCGTGCGGTTCCCCGTCGCGCGCGGGCAGCGGCGTCCGCGGAAACTCCGCGTAGCCCACGGGATAAGGCCGCGCGTCCCTCCCCTTTCCGCGTGCCGCGCCCGCGCCGCCGAGCACTTCTTCACGCCACGCCGCCACGGCCGCAGTCAGTTGCGCGGTGACGGCCGGTTCCTGCGCGGCGATGTCCGTGGTCTGCTCGGGATCGGCGCGCAGGTCGTAAAGCGCGCCCTTGTTGTCGAGTCGGTGCTGCTGGGTGCGCGCACTCACGTTGCCGCCCCACGTCGAGAAGATGGTGCGCTCCGGCCAGTTCCCGGCCTGCCCGAGGAGGAGCGGTGTCAAGTCGCGACCATCCAGCGGCGCGGTGCCTGGCCGGGAAACGCCGGTCAACGCGGTCAGCGTCGGCAGAATGTCGATGGCCGCGGTGATCTCCGGGACCGTGCGGCCCGCAGGCAGTTTTGCCGGCCAGCGCATGACAAAGGGCGAACGTACGCCGCCGTCGTCGGTCGTCCCTTTCTTCCCCTTCATCCCGCCATTCCAGCGAAAGGTATTGGGGCCGTTGTCGGAGAAATAAATGACGATGGTGTTGGCGCTCAGCTCGAGCTCCTCCAGGCGCCGCAGCACCCGCCCCACGTTCCAGTCGATGTTCTCGCTCATCGCCAGGACACAGCGGGTGGCGTCGAGGTCTTCTTTGCTCCCATCTTTCGCCCGCATGACGAGCGGCTGATCCTTGAACCGCTGCCAGAATTCCTGCGGCACCGCGAAAGGCGAGTGCGGCGTGTTGTACGGAAGGTAGCAGAGAAAAGGCTTTCGCTGGTTCTTCTCGATGAAAGCCAGCGCGTGGTCGGTCAGGTCATCGACAATGAAGCCCTGGCCCCGGACCGGCTGGCCGTTGCGCTCCAGCGGCGGGTCGAAATACTCGCCCCAATGCCCGGAGGTAAAGCCGTAGTATTCATCGAACCCGCGGGCATTCGGATGATACGGCCACTGGCTGCCGTTGTGCCATTTGCCAAACGCACCGGTTGCATAACCCGCGGCCTTGAAGACATCGGCGAGGGTCTTCTCGTCGAAATTCAGCCGCTCCTGCCCCGTCGAGACCCCGCGCACACCGGTGCGCGGGTGATAGCGGCCGGTGAGAAATTCCGCGCGGGTCGGCGAGCACACCGGGCAGACAAAAAAGCGGTCGAGTTTCACCCCGTCGCGGGCCAGCGAATCGATGTTAGGCGTGCGGATACCGGTGTTGCCGTTAAGGCTCAGGTCACCCCAGCCCTGATCATCCGCAAGGAAAACGACGATGTTCGGGCGCTCCGCGGCGACCGCGGCGGAGACGACGAGCAGAGCGCAAAGAAGACGGCGGAGAATTTTCATGGGAGGATGCCAGGGAAAACCGCCATCTGTTGCGCCGGTTGCGAGGATTTCGCCGCGTGCCTACTGCGCCGCGACTTTCGCCCCGGCGAGCGGCGTGAAGTGCTCGACGTAGCCGATCATCATTTCGTCGGTCGTCTGCGGCCCCCAGCGCACGTTCTTGTTCGGATCAGGATTGGCTGGATTGCCCGCGCTGTTGTCGAAGATCGCGGTGATCCGCATCGTGCTCCCGCGTGGGATGAACCTGGGCTGGGCATAGTCGTACTGGAGCTGCCAGTTGAAGTCGTAGCGCGGGATGTCGAGCAGCGTCTCGGCTTTGCCATCCGCGCCGATCAGTTCGTATTTGAAAGCTTTCCCGCGCACATGCATGTGCGCCATGAAGGCGGTCACGTTCATGTGGGAGGGCACCCGCTGCTCCTTCACTTCGACGTGGTTCGCCGCGCCGGGCGGGATGTTCAGCCGCGGATGCGCCACGGCCACGACATGCACTTCATTTTTCGGCGGCTCCTTCGCAAAGCGCAGACCGATCCTGAGCTGATCCTGCGTCGCCTTGCCGTTCGGCGTGTAGTGAATCTGGAAGCTGATCTTCGCGCCCGCGGGCAGGCGTTTGGCGAAACCTTCCGGCAAGACGCGATGACTGTTCCCCGGCACATACGCGGCAAAAAATCCCTCGCTCCCTTCCCCGCGATCCACCGCTGAAGCTCCCTTGTCATGCACCTTCACGATGACGTGATGCACGACCTCACGCGCCGTGGGCAGGATCTCGTAACCCTGCACCCAGCGATCCTCGGGGAAGCTCGTCTCCACGACCTGCCATTGATACGGCATCGTGCCCTCGGCCTTGATCGCAACAGGCCGCGGAAGCTGAAACACCGCGTCCGGCTTGCCGATCATCCAACCCTCTGGATACGTGCGCGGGCGCGGAGCTTCGGCGGGATCGCCGAGCGGACGCTCCGAGTTCAGCCACGCGAGCAGCGCCGCTTTGTCCGCGGCAGGCAGCGAGCGGTCATTGGCGAAAATGGCGTGCGCGCCCGATTGCTCCGGGGCCGCAAACCACGGTGGCATCGCCCCGCGCTCGATCTGCTTTTTGATCATGCCCGCGTGCTCGATCAGCTCGGCCGGGCTTTCGAGCGCGAAGGGCGCGATGCCACCCGCGCGATGGCATTCCACGCAATTCGTCTGCACGATGCGGCTGATCTCGCGGTGATACGTCGGCGGATTCGCGGTCGTGATATTCGCCGCCGGCAAATCCAATGCGCAACCCGGCGCGGTCGTCGCCGCGACGATGGGCGTGCCCCCTTGAAGGAGGGCATCCAGCGCTTCGCGCAGGTAATTTTTGGTCGGCGCTTCCTTGCTGTAGCCGAGGCCGTACTGGTCGTTGACCGCCCCGCGATAGACGAGCGTCCGCGCCGCATCGAGGACGAAGACCTCGGTGGTCGTCGTCGCCCCGAGCGCCCGCGCAGCCACACTCTGCACGTCATGAATCAACGGTGCCGCCAGCCCGAAACCCTCCGCGAATCCGCGCAACTCCGCGACCTCGCCGCCGGTCGGGCTGATCCACACAAACGCGACATTCTTCCCGCCGTATTCCGCCGCCAGCCGCGCCAGCTCGGGCGCGAATTTTTTGCTCAACGGACAGGCCGCGCTGACGCACGCGACGACCACCGCCGGACGATCGCGAAACGCGCTCAGCTTTACCTCATGCCCGGACAAATCCTTCAGCGCCCAATCCGGCACGATGCGCCCGACGCCATGCTCGCTGGCTTTGAGCACCTGCGGCTGCTCCTTCAGCGTTTCGTCGGGGGCCGCTTCCGGCGTCTCGCGGTTCGGGCCGGCGCCGGAACGACGCTCGATGAATGCGCCGAGTCGGCTGCGCACCTCCTCGATCGTCAGCTTGCCATCCTTGTCTTCATCCGCCCGATCAAACCACGGCGCATTGCCCGCCTCCGCCCGCGTGACCGCGCCGTCGCTGTCCTTGTCGTAGAGCTGGAATGCCGCCTCAATCCTGCCGGGAGCCGCGGATGACGAGCGGACGAAAACACCTGTCACGATCAGCAGGCTGAGCGGGATCAGCAGCGGCCAGCGGCAGGAGGAATGGGAATCGCGGGATAGTTCGTGGCTCATCGGGAATGGTTTGGTTGCCCCTCAAGAACGCGGAAACGGGTTCTTTGGTTACAATGATTTTAGGCGGGCAAAGCCGACACCACTAATTCAGATAGCGGAACTCGGCACTGGCGAAGAGCGCCCGGCAAAAGCTGGTCCATGCCGCCTTCGCCGCCTCGGCATCGCGCACCCCCGCCACCCCGGTTTCGCCTTTGCCCCAGGCGGACGGGAACCTGGTAAAGAAGTTCGTGGCGGCGGTCCGTTCCGCAGAGTCCGGCGGACGCGAGAAGACGAGCCAATAGGCGTAGGCGATGCGTTCCTGGAGATTCGCGCCGACGCCGGCATTGGGTCCCGACGGGTAGCCCGCGACCACGCGCTCGCCCAAACGCTCGGCGCGACTGGCGGAGAAAGAGCTGTTGAGCAGGAAGAGCGCTTGCGAGGGAACGTTGGTCGTTTCGCGGTCGCCCGTGACGAGCGAGGGCTCGGCGAAATCGAAGAGCGCGAGCGCCTCGGGCAGCAAATCGCGAACGATGGGCAGATAGACCGAGCGGGCCTTTGTCTCCACATTGATCGCGGATTCGTTGATTCCGCGGCCACGCGGCGCGCCGATTGGGCCGTCACCGGCCTGCGCAACGGCTGAGCCGACCGGTGGGGTGATTTGCAGATCGCCGCTGACCGCCAGCATGGCGTCGCGGACGCACTCCGCGTCGAGGCGCCGCTTGCTCGCCCGCCAGACGAGCGTGTTCTCCGGGTCCGCGGCGAAGTTCTTTTCGTCGAAGGTCGAGCTGAGTTGGTAGGCGCGGCTGAGCATGATCTCGCGAACGAGCTTCTTCACCGACCAGCCGTTTTCCTGAAAACGCACCGCGAGATGGTCGAGCAATTCGGGGTGGCTGGGCATCTGGCCGGTGCTGCCGAAATTATCCACGCTCTCGACGAGGCCGCGCCCGAAGAGCCAGTGCCAGACGCGATTCGTCAGCACGCGCGGGGTCAGCGGATTCGCGGCCGAAGTCAGCCAGTCGGCGAGTTCCAGCCGCCCGCTGGTGCTGGCGGCAATTTGCGGCGTCTCGGCTGGGCTGAGCGCTTGGACGAATCCACGCGGCACTTTCTCGCCCGGCTTGTCCACTTCGCCACGGGCGAAAAGCGGACTATCGGTGATTGTTGCAAACGCATCGCCACCGCCGAATCGGCCCCGCAGCGCCGCCCGAAAACCGGCACCAATGCCGCCGGTCGATTTTGTTGCCGGCCGATCCTGCGCGCCCATGGCGAGAAGCTTTGGCTGGCCAGTGCTGGTGTAGGAATCGAGTTCCGCCTCCAACGCCCCGACCTGGCCGATCAAGGCTAGCGAGCGAATGTTGCGTCGCTGATCGTTGTTCTCCGGCTGGCCCGCGCGGCGCATTGCGGCCCGCTCGGCAAACAATTCATCGCGTTCCTTTTTCAGCGCTGCGAGTTGCTGTTCCTTGCGGGCGCGCTCTTCGGCGGAAATCGTCCGGGCGACGACCGGGACGCCGGCGCCGACGGGCAACTCGACGAGCTTCGTCGGGTGACGATTCTGGAGCGCGGCGCCCGTCCCGTAACGCGTCTCGGTGCTGAGAAAGATGCCGGCCATCGCGTAGTATTCGCGCTGCGTGACCGGGTCGAATTTGTGATCGTGGCAGCGGGCGCAGGCGATGGTCATGCCGAGCATGCCTTGCGAGATGGCGTCGATCTGTTCGTCCGCGACATCCATCGCAAACTGCCGCCCATTCTGCTCGTTCTGCGACTTTGCGCCGAGGGCGAGGTAGCCGGTCGCGATCAGATTTTGCGCGCGTTCGCTGTCGTTCTTCGCGGGCAGCAGGTCCCCGGCGACCTGCTCACGGACGAATTGGTCGTAAGGCTTGTCCGCATTGAACGCCGCGATGACGTAATCGCGATACCGCCAGGCATGCGGGTAGGCGATGTTCGATTCCTTGCCGCTCGACTCCGCGTAGCGGGCCACGTCGAGCCAGTGCCGCCCCCAGCGCTCACCGAATTGCGGCGAGGCGAGCAGCCGATCCAAGACTTTGGCCAGCGCGTCGGGCGCTTTGTCGGTCACGAAAGTCTCGATCTCCACAAGGCTTGGTGGCAGGCCGATGAGATCGAAATAGGCGCGGCGGAGGAGCGTGAGCTTGTCCGCATCGGCCACGGGCTTCAGCCCTTTCGCCTCCAGGCCCGCGAGGAGAAAACGGTCGATATCCGTCTTCGGCCACGCCGCGTTCGGCACCACGGGCACGGTGGATTTTTTCGGCGGCTGGAAGGCCCACCATTCCTTCGCTTTGGCTGCGTCATGCCTTTTCACCACCTTCGCGCTGCCTCCGCGCGGATCAGGCGCTCCCATCTGCACCCACTTTTCAAAATCCTTGATGATCTCGGCGGAGAGCTTCCCCCCGTCCTTTTTCGGCGGCATGGCAAAATCCTTGTTCGCGTAACGGATTGCCTCGATGAGGAGGCTACTTTGAAGATCGCCCGGTACGATCGCCGAACCGTTATCGCCTCCGCGGCGGATGCCCTCGCGCGTGTCGAGCACCAGCCCGCCCTTGATCTTCTCGGCGTTCTCCGCGTGGCACTTGTAGCACTTGTCCACCAGCACCGGGCGGATCTTCTTCTCAAAAAAAACCAACTGGTCCGCCGGAATCGGCGCAGCATCCGTCGGTCTGCCTTCCTCGATCGCGGCAAATGCCGCAGTGACGGACGCCGCAAATAAGGACAGCAAGAGTGGGGTTTTCACGGTGGCGGAAAGTGGGCGGATGAACCCTGCTCCCGGAACACGGTTGCGCGCGGATTCAGGATTCGCGATGTCCGACGGCCAATCGGCGGGTCCGGTTACAATGATTTTGTTGTCCCAATGGTCATCCTCCGCGCTGTTCCTTCGATGAAGCCATCAAACCCGCCAGCGCGCTTCGGCCGGCCATCACCTCTCCAATCATCATCCATGAAATCCATCCCGCTCCTGCTCACCGCCGCCCTCGCCTTCGCCCTGCCAATCTCCCTTCACGCCGCCAAGGATCCGGCAAAAAAGGAAGCCCGGAAAGCGGCGAAGCAGGCCATCGCGCAATATGACAAGAACGCCAACGGGACGATCGACGCCGATGAAGCCGACGCTCTCAAGAAAGCCTTCGATGCCGACAAGACCGGGCCGCTGAAGCCGTTTGACCGCAACGCCGACGGGAAGCTCGACGACAGCGAAATCACCGCGATCAAAGCCGGCAAGAAGGGCGGGAAGAAAAAGAAGAAAGCCTAGAACGTTTCCCGCACCGCTCCATCGCCCGCAGGGTTGTTTCTTCGACCCATGGACTCCGCACCGAACGCCGACCGCAACAAACAATTGATGCGGCTGATGACGCAGCACCAACGGCGCGTCTTCGGTTACATCTACACGCTCGTGCCCGATCGCCACGACGCGGAGGACATCCTCCAGGAGACCAGCGTGGTCATCTGCGAGAAGTTCGAGCAGTTCCAACCGGGCACCGACTTCGCGGCGTGGGCGTGTCAGATCGCATATTGGGAAGTGCGGAGGGCGCGGCAGAAATTTGCCCGGGCCAAGGTCGTCTTCAATCAGGAGGTCGTGGATGCCATCGCGCAGACCGCCGCGGAGATGATCCCGGAAGCAAGCGCGCGGCACGAGGCGCTCGCCCATTGCCTGCAAAAACTCCATCCGCGCGACCGCGAACTCGTGCTTACGCGCTATGAACCTGGGTGTGGTGTCGAAATTGCCGCGCAACGCTCGGGTCGCTCGCTCGAAGCCGCCTACAAGGCGCTCGGGCGCATCCGCAAGCTGCTCCACGATTGCGTGAGCAACCAACTCTCGTTGGAGGACGCGACGTGAGCCTCACCGATCAAGAGCGGCTGGAACTGCACGCGCTCTGCGACGCGCTCGTGGATGCGGCGACCACCGATGCGCAGCGCGCCCGGCTGGAGGAATGGCTGGCGACATCCGAGGAAGCGCGCCGTTGCTACGTGCGCGCTCTCGCTCTCTCCGCGAGCCTCATGGATTACGCCGGTGAGATGCAGGCGGAAGCGCCGGACGCTCCGCCGGGAAGTGGGCGGGTCATTCGCCCGGCCACCTGGGTTTGGGCGCTCGGCTCGCTGGCTGCCGCGGCCGTGGTGGTGCTGGCGTTCTGGCTCGGCGCGGCCCAGCAACTCTCCGGCCCGGACGAGGTCGCCAGCACCGCGCAGGAGAACGGCGAATCCATCGCGCGGCTTTCCGGTGCGAAAGATTCCCACTGGACCGGCCGGGCATTGCAAGCCGGCGAGGAATTGCATCGCGGACAGCGTATCGAACTGGCGGGCGGGATGGCCGAGATCACCTTCGATTCCGGCGCGCAGATCACGCTGGAAGGCCCGGCCTCGCTCGATCTCCTTTCCGCGTGGGACGCCGTGCTTCATCGCGGCACGCTCAAGGCAAACGTGCCCCCCGAGGCCGTCGGGTTCCGCGTTTCCAATGCCAGCGTGAACGTCGTCGATCTCGGCACGGAGTTCAGCATGATCGCCGACGAGAATGGCGCGACCGAAGTGTTCGTTTTGAAGGGAGCAGTCGAAACCGCGGCGCGCGATGCCGCCGGTAACGAGGCGCCACCTGTCGTGCTGCGGGAAAAGCAGGCGCGGCGCTTTGCCCGGGCGGGCGGTTCGGAGGTGCGCGATCACGATGCGAAGCTGGCCAGATTCATGCGCAAGGTGGTTTTCGAGCGGTTCGCGCGGCCGGTGCAATACACGCATTGGTCCTTCGATGGCGCGGGTGACGATTTCGCCGCGGCGGATGGCGGCGATTCTCCACCGCGCTTCCACTCCCTGACCGACGGCGCCATCGCTCAGATGCGGGCGGCCGGTTATCGGCACAGCGGAATGCACTTCGATGGACAGTTTTCCGCGAAGGCCGCGTTCCCCGGCATCCGGCAGCGGTCGGTCCGCACCGTGGCCTTCTGGATCAAGATCCCGGCGGACGCGCCGCTTTCCGACGCGGGCGCCATGGTCTCGTGGCCCCTCGGCGGCGTGGGACGCAGCGTCGCCATCGGCTGGAACCGCAACCCCGCACAAAGCCCGCTCGGTGTGCTGCGCACGAACGCGGGACGCGGCTATTTTGCCGGGAGCACTCCGCTCCGCGATGGCCGCTGGCACCATGTCGCCGTGGTCTTTTCACCGAAAGCGAAAGGCGACAAGGGTGAGGGCGGGATGCAGTTGCGGCAGTATGTGGACGGCCGGCTCGAAACCGCCTCCGCCAAACACTTCGGCAAGCGCGGCAAAGGCGCGGACACCCTGGCGGCGGCAACGGAAGACGCGCTCTGGATCGGTCGCGCCATGGATCGCGCGGGCCGCGAACAATTCCGCGGCACGCTCGATGAGTTGTTCGTCGCCGACGCGGCGCTTACGCCGCGCGAGATTCTCCATCTGCTGCGCGAGAACAAACCGGCCCCGCCGGAGATGCTCGCCGCGCAGTAGCTGGGGCGAATGCCGAAAGAAGTTTCCGAATAAAGGCTCGGACATCCTGAGCCGGAACGATGCGGTTGCGGTGCGATTGAAAACGCAGAGACGCGGAGACTCAAAGGACGCCGAGGGGATCGGTCGCGAAATTCCCGCCAACCATTCGGCGCGGCTTCCAGTCGCGTGCTCTGCGCTCTCCGCATCTTTGCGTCTCTGCGTTTTCTCCCTTGCCGAACGGGACTCCACCGCATCGTTCCGGCGCAGGAAGACCCGTGTCGCAAAACGAAAATGATTTTCCGTATTCGGCCTACAATCGCGACACGAGCAGTTCGCGTTGGAAGATCAGTTCCTTGGGCAGACGGTCGTGGAGCGTGAGGAACAGCTCGGTCTGCGAGATGAGTTCGCGCCGCCACTCGCCGGCGTCGATCTTCATCGTTTGCTGGAATTTCTCCTCCGAGAAATCCATGCCCGCCCAGTCGAACTCCGAATAGTGGGGCATCCAGCCGATTTGCGTTTCGCTGGCGCGAGCGCGGCCCCTGGTGCGGTCGATCACCCATTTCAACACGCGGAAATTCTCGCCAAAGCCGGGCCAGAGGAATTTGTCGTCGGCGTCCTTGCGGAACCAGTTCACATGGAAGATGCGCGGCGGGTCGCTGAGTTCGCGGCGGATGCCGAGCCAGTGATTGAAATAATCGCCCATGTTGTAACCGCAGAACGGCAGCATCGCCATCGGGTCGCGGCGCACCTGGCCAACCGTGCCGGCGGCGGCGGCGGTCATTTCGCTGCCCATGGTGGCACCGACATAGACGCCGTGAACCCAATTAAAGCTCTGGAAGATGAGCGGCATGGTGCTCGCGCGGCGTCCGCCGAAGATGATCGCGCTGATCGGTACGCCCGCGGGATCGTTGGCCTCCGTGGCGAGCGCCGGGTTGTTGCTCATCGGCGCGGTGAAACGCGAATTCGGGTGCGCAGCTTTTTCCTTCGACGCGGGCGTCCACGGCTGGCCTTTCCAGTCGAGGCATTCCGCAGGCGGCTCGTCGTCATGGCCTTCCCACCAGACCGTGCCGTCGGGCTTGAGCGCGACGTTGGTGTAGATGGTGTCCTTCGCGATGGTGTCCATCGCGTTTGGGTTGGATTTGCGATTCGTCCCTGGCGCGACGCCGAAATAACCGGCCTCGGGATTGATCGCGTAGAGCCGGCCATCCTTGCCCGGTTTCATCCACGCAATGTCGTCACCGATCGTGGTGATCTTCCAGCCGGGGAATTCCTGCGGCGGAATGAGCATGGCGAAGTTCGTCTTGCCGCAGGCGCTCGGGAAGGCGGCGGCGACGTAGGTCTTCTCGCCCTCGGGGGACTCGACGCACAGAATCAGCATGTGCTCAGCCATCCAGCCCTGCTGCCGCCCGAGGTAACTGCCGATGCGTAGCGCGAGGCATTTCTTCCCGAGCAGCACATTGCCGCCGTAGCCGGAGCCGACGCTGATGATCGTATTGTCCTGCGGGAAGTGACAGATGAAGCGCCGGTCGGGATTGCAATCGAGCACACTGTGGATGCCGCGGTTGAAGTCCTTGCCGCTGCCGAGTTGGTCGATCGCGACCTGCCCCATGCGCGACATGATCCGCATATTCAGCACGACGTAGATCGAGTCGGTGATCTCCACGCCGACCTTGGTCAGCGGCGATCCTGGAGGCCCCATGAGATACGGCACGACATACATCGTGCGCCCTTTCATCCCGCCCTTCAGCATGTTGAAAAGCTTGGTGTACATCTCGCCCGGCGGCGCCCAGTTGTTCGTCGGCCCGGCCTCATCCTTGGCCGGCGTGCAGATGAAAGTGAACTGCTCGACGCGCGCCACGTCGTTCGAGTTCGAGCGGTGATAGTAGCAGCCGGGCAGCTTTTCCTGGTTGAGCTTGGTCAGCACGCCGTCGGCCACAGCGCGATCAGTGAGGAGTTCCCGTTCCTCCTCCGAGCCGCTAACCCAGAAAACGCGATCGGGGGTCGTCAATGCGCGTACTTCTTCGACCCAGGCGCGCAGGGTATCGTTCTTGGGTGCGAAAGCGCCGAAATGCGAGGTGTCCATGGAACCCAGCATTGCCAACCGGTGCGGGAAGGCAAGGCGCGGGAAGCCACCGATCTTGCGCAAAGAACCTCGGGATTTGCGGTCCGGCGCATGGCTTCGCTTGCGCAAGCGCCCAACGACGGACATTCTTGCCGACAGCACCTCGCATGTTTGGCAACGAATACTCCGAAGAACAGCGTCCGATCACCTACCTCCGCGGCTATCCGATCCATGCCGCGACGCTGATTGTCGCGACCTATGTCGTGACGCTGCTGGCTACGACGCTGCTCATGAGCGCCGGGCTTGGCGGGCTCGGCGCCTCGCTCATTTTCGATAGCGAAACCGTCCTCCGCGGTGGGCAAGTCTGGCGCTTCCTCAGCTACGGACTGTGGAATCCGCCGAGCCTTGGCTTCGTCGTCGATATGTTCATGATCGTGTGGTTCGGGCGGGAGCTGGAGCGGTTCTTCGGGCGGCGCACCTTCCTCAAGTTCTACGCCGCGCTCTATCTCCTCCAGCCCCTCCTTTACACGCTGCTCGGTCTGCTCCGACCGATTCAGATCGGCGGCGAGACGGGCGCCTTCGCGCTCTTCATCGCCTTCGCCACGCTCTATCCGAATGTCGCGCTGCTCTTCAACATCCTCGCCAAATGGCTCGCCGCCATCCTCGTCGGCATCTACACGCTCATCGCCCTCGCCGCGCAGGATGTGGTCGCGCTCGTCACGCTCTGGGCGGCGGTCGGTCTCGCCTATGGCTGGGTGCGTTACGCACAAGGCCGGCTGACCCTGCCGAAAATCCGCTTCGCCAGCCGCCAGCCGAAGCTCCGCGTTTTGCCTTCTCCCAAAGCCGCACCGCCGAGCGAACTCGGGGACGAACCGGATACCGAAGTGGATGCGCTCCTCGACAAGATCGCCCAATCGGGCATGGCCAGCCTCACCGCCCAAGAACGCGCCCGGCTGGAAAAGGCCCGCGAGGCCTTGATGCGGAAGGAACAGCGCTGAGATGAGCGAAGAGCTGAGTTCCCTGCCACCGCCTGCGCCACCACCGGACTCGAAAGCCAAAGTACCTCCGCGCTTCGACAACGCCTACGTCACGGCGATGTCGCACTTCTACCGTGGCGAACTCGGCCGCATCATGACCTGGCGCTCGCGGCTCGACCCGACGACGAACTGGGCGATCACCAGCACCTCGACCATTTTCACCGTCGCCTTCTCGATCGAGAATGTGCCGCACATCATCTTTTTTTTTAACATCGCGATCGTCGCGATCATGCTCTGGATCGAAGCCCGGCGTTACCGGTTTTACGACGCCTTCCGCGCCCGCGTCCGCATGCTGGAAGCGCACTTCCTCGTCCCCATCGTCGCGCAAAACACCAAACTCCTCCAGGGGGAGTGGCAGAAACTGGTCTGCGAAGACCTGCTAATGCCTTCGTTCAAGATCAGCACCTTCGAAGCCGTCGGTCGCCGGCTGAAGCGGAATTACGTCTTCATCTTCCTCATCATCCTCACCGCGTGGATCACGAAGATTTTCCTCCACGCCAAACCGCCGATCATTTCCTTTTCCTCATTTTACCAGGCCCTCGCCGTGGGCACGTCCATCCCGAGCTGGCTCGTCGCCTTCATTTTTGTGGGCACTTTCATCAGCGTCATCGGCGTCACGATCTACATCGGGAAAAACACCCACGGCGAAATCTCCGAGTTCGGCACCCACCGCTCGCTCTGGCGGATTTGATTTTGGTCCACGAAAACCACGGCAAGACACGAAAGGAACTATCGGATTTTTGTGCCCTTTCGTGTCTTTCGGGGACTTAATCCGCAGCCCGCAGCCATGTTGACGCCACCCCGCCATCCACACGCCGACGCCCTCGACTCTTCGCAGCCGCCGGTTCAGCAACTCTGCGCCATCATCGCCGCTTTGCGCGCACCGGAAGGTTGCCCTTGGGACCGGGAGCAGACCCACGCCAGCCTGCGCGCGAGTCTGATTGAAGAGGCCTACGAAGTCGTCGAGGCGATCAACACCGGTGACAACGCCAACCTGCGCGAAGAACTCGGCGACCTGCTGCTCCAGCCCATCTTCCATGCGCAGATCGCCGCGGAGGAAGGGCGCTTCGATTTCGACGACGTGGCCCGCTCCATCGTGGAAAAGCTCATCCGCCGCCATCCCCACGTCTTCGGCGACGACCGCTGCTCCGACTCGGCCGAAGTGCTTCGCAAATGGGACGACATCAAGCGCGCCGAGAAGGGCCACGTCGCAACCTCCGCGCTCGACGGCATCTCCGGCGGACTCCCCGCGCTGATGCGTGCCGAGAAGGTGCAAAAGAAAGCCGCCCGCGTCGGTTTCGATTGGAGCGAAGTCGCGCCGGTCCTGGCCAAGATCCGCGAGGAACTGGCCGAGGTGGAGGCGGAGCTGCCCGGCGGCTCCCGCGCGAAGATCGAAGAGGAAATCGGCGACCTGCTTTTCTCGGTCGTCAACCTCGCCCGCAAACTCCAGGTCGATGGCGAAACCGCCCTCCAGCGCGCCACCGACAAATTCGCCACCCGCTTCCGCGCCGTCGAAGCCCTCGCCCGCCAACGCAGTCTGGCGCTGGAAAAAATGTCCCTCACTGAACTCGACACGCTCTGGGACGAAGTGAAGCGCGGGTAGCCGGACCGGGGAGCACCGGCGTCTCGCCTGTTGGTTTCGGCGTCCCGCCCAAAACGAACTTTCCCGGCGGGTCCGGAGGTGCGCTACGAAAGGCAGTTCGTCGCAGCCGCAACCCGCGCCCGATGAAAACGAACGCTATTCGACGGCCAGCAATTCCCTCACCTGCCCCGCAATGTCTCCCGTCCGCATGAGACTCTCGCCGACGAGAATCGCCTGGCAACCCGCGGCGTGGACGCGGCGCGTATCAGCCTGCGTTTTCAGCCCACTCTCGCTGACGAGAATCACGCCCTCCGGCACTTCCTCACTCAGTTCCTCGGTCATCGCGAGATCCACCTCGAAGGTTGCGAGGTTGCGATTGTTGATCCCGATCAAGGTCGCCCCGAGATCGAGCGCGCGGTCGAGTTCCTCCCGCGTGTGGACTTCCACGAGCACGTCGAGCTGGCAGGTTTCCGCCGTCCTGTTCAGCGCTTCGAGTTCGCGCTGCTCCAGCGCGGCGACGATGAGCAGAATGGCATCCGCACCGGCGACCGCGGCTTCGAAGATCTGCACGTCATGCAGAATGAAATCCTTGCGCAGACAAGGCACCTCCACGGCGGCGCGGATTTTCGTTAGATAGCTGAGGTGGCCTTGAAAATACTGCTCGTCGGTGAGCACCGAGATGGCGTGCGCGCCCGCGGCCTCGTACTGCGTGGCGATGGCCACGGGATCGAAATCCACCGCGATCACGCCCGCACTCGGGCTGGCCTTTTTCACCTCGGCGATCAGGCCGAGCGCATCCGGCCCCCGGTCGAGCGTCGCCGCGAAGGGCCGGAGATCGTTGCGCTGCAAAGCCGCGGCGCGCAGGTGCTCAAGGCGGGGCAGGAGCTTCGCGATCTCGTTTTTTTTGGTGTCGAGGATTTGCTGGAGACGGTTCACGGAGCGGGACAGGACAGCCGAGCGCACGCCGCCGGTCAAGTGGCGGGCACGGTGAAATGAAACGTCGTGCCCTGCCCCAGTTCGCTCTCCACCCACATCCGTCCACCGTGGCGCTCGACGATCTTCTGGCAGACCGACAGCCCGATGCCGGTGCCGGGATATTCCTCGCGGCTGTGCAGCCGCTGGAAGAGCACGAAAACGCGCTCGAAGTCTTTCGCCGCGATGCCGGGGCCATTGTCGCGCACGGAGAAATGCCAGCCGTCCGCGCCGCGGACGCAACCGAGGTGAATTTCCGGCGTCCGATCCGGCACAGTGAACTTGAAAGCGTTGCCGATCAGGTTTTGGAAAAGCTGGGTGAAGCGCGGCGCCTCGACGGGCAGCGTGGGCAGAACGTCGTGCGTGACCCGCGCCCCCTTCTCGGCCCGGGCGATTTCGAGATTCGCCAGCGCGCCGGCCAGGACCGCGTTCAAATCCACCGGCGTGGCTTCGTGGCTTTTCAGGCCGAGGCGGGCGTAGGCGAGCAGATCGGAAATCATCTGCTGCATGCGCCGCGCGCCATCCACGGCGAAGTGCAGAAAGCTCTTTTCCTTTTCATCGAGCCGGTCGGCGACCCGCCGCTCGACGAGACTGAGGTAGCTCGTGACCATGCGCAACGGCTCCTGCAAATCGTGCGAAGCGACGAAGGCAAACTGATCCAATTCCCGGTTCGAGCGCTGGAGTTCGCGCGTCTGGGCCTCGAGTTTTTCGGTGACGGTTTGCAGCTCGCGGTTTTTCCAGATCGCCAGTTCGTACGTGGAGAGCAGCAGATCGAGGATGCGTTCCCGCTCGGAGGCGATGAAGTATTTCTTCCCGCCGAAGACGATCTCCACGCCGGCCTCGGCCGGAGCATTCCCCGGCGATCCGCACAAGGCGGGATTTGCGAGCAGGAACTGAATGCGCGCGAGCAGATGCTCCTCTTCATAGGGTTTGGTGAGGAAACCGTTGGCGCCACACTGCAGTCCCTTGATCGCCTCGCTCGGGTCGGTGAGGGCGGTGATCAAAATCACCGGGATGGCCGCAAACCGCGGGTCCGCCTTGATTCGCTGGCAGAGTTCGTAGCCGTCCATCTCCGGCATGTTCACGTCGCTGATGACGAGCGCGGGCGGCTCGGACTCGAGGATCGGGAACGCCTCTCCGCCGTGAGCCGCAACCGTCACTTTGGTGAAATGCTGGAGGAGAAAATGGCGCAGCTTGAAAGCCTGCGTGGCGCTGTCCTCGACCACGAGGATATGCCGGTCGATGTGGGCCGACGGGGAGTTCATGAGGCGGCCGAAAGGGTAATCGCGCTTGTCGTGAGTCGCGAGGGGGAATGTTCGGCCCGGCATCGAAAAAACGCGTGTCATTCTGCGCGAAGTTCCGTCCCACCTGCGCCCACACGGAACTCCACTCAGAATGACAGCGTTCCCGGTTTGTGGAATGATGAGCCCGATGTTCCTCCGAATTGCTCTCATTGGTCTGTGGCTGTCCGTCATCTCCGCCGCGCAAGCGCAGCGCCTGAGCCCGCTCGCTCCGCCCCCCGATTGGTCGCGACTGGAGGCCTTTCAGGAGACGATCACGCGCGAAGAATTCGTCCGCCTGCTCGATCACGTTTACGCGCCCGGCGGCGCGGCCAAGGGCATGGTGGATGCGGGAGCGGAGAGTGTGGTGATCAAGACGGCGCTCACGCCAGTGGCGGAGTTTCGTCTGCGCTTCGCCGCGGAGGCTGCGGCGGCCAAAGCCGCGCCGCGCTTCTGGCGGCCGGCGCTCCAGCTCGCCCCCGCCACGGCGGAGCAGCCGCTCGCGGGGGTCAGGATCGCCATCGATCCCGGACACATCGGCGGCGCCTGGGCGAAGATGGAGGAGCGCTGGTTTCAGATCGGAGAGTCGCGCCCGGTGGTGGAAGGGGAGATGGCCCTGCGCGTGGCGCAGATGCTCGCGCCGAAGCTGCGCGCCTGGGGCGCGGAGGTATCGCTCGTCCGCGATTCGCTGGAGCCAGTGACGAAGGAGCGGCCGGAAACGCTGCGCCCCGCGGCCCGCTTGGAACTGGCGCGGCTCGGCGTCACCGCGCCGCGTGAAAACTACGACAGCCCCAGCGACCCGCAGCGCAGCACGACCGTGCAGGCCCAGAGCGAACTGCTTTTCTACCGCATCGGCGAAATCCGCCAGCGCGCCGAACTGGTGAATGCCAAACTGCAACCCGACCTCGTCGTCTGCGTACACTTCAATGCCGAGGCCTGGGGCAACCCGCTTCGGCCCGAATTCGTGCCGCGCAATCATCTGCACGTCATCGTCAACGGCTGTTATTCCGCGGGCGAACTGCGGTTCGACGACCAGCGCTTCGAGATGCTGATGAAACTGCTCAGCCGCTCGTATCCCGAGGAACTGGCCGCCTCCGAGCACGTCGCCGCGGCTCTTGCCACCGCCACGAAACTGCCGCCTTACCGCTACACCACCGGCAACGCCCTTCGCACCGGAACGAACCCGTATCTCTGGGCGCGCAACCTCCTCGCCAACCGCCTTTATCACGCGCCGGTCGTCTTCCTCGAACCCTACGTGATGAATAGCGAAGTCGTCTGGGCGCGCGTGCAGGCGGGCGATTACGAAGGCGAATTGATGATCGGCGGCGAGCTGCGCCGGAGCATCTTCCGCGAATATGCGGACGCCGTCGCCGAAGGCTTGCGCGACTACTACACGAAGGCGCGCCCGGCTCAGCCCACGGTCCCGAAATAACGGTCACCCGCATCGCCCACACCGGGCACGATGTAGGCGCGATCGTCGAGGCCGGGATCGATCGCCGCGGTGAAAATTTCCACATCGGGATGCGCGCCGCGCAGTTGCGCGATGCCTTCCGGACAGGTGACGAGGCAGACGAAACGAACCGAAACCGCACCCGCCTCCTTAAGCTGGGCGACCGCACCGGTCGCGCTGAAACCCGTCGCGAGCATCGGATCGACAAGCAGCACGTCGGCCTCCGGCAGGTGCGCGGGCGCCTTGAAATAGTAGGTCTCAGGGCGGCGCGTTTCCTCGTTACGAAACATGCCGATGTGCGCCACGCTCACGTCGGGGAGCAGATCGAGCATGCCTTCGATCAGACCGAGCCCGGCGCGGAGAATGGGCGCGACAATCACCGGGCGGGCCAGCGCGCGACCTTCGCAGCCGGCGAGCGGCGTCCGGATGCGCTCCAGGCGCGTGGCCAGCGAACGCGTGGCTTCGAAGACCATGAGCGTGGAAAGCTCGTTGAGGCGCAGGCGAAATTCTCCCGAGCCCGTGCGCTCATCGCGCAATTGGGTGAGCTTGACCTGCACGAGCGGGTGATCGACCACGGTGACACCGGCGGGAAAGGTTGCAGACATGCGTCGTCTTTAGCGGACGCCGCGGTGTTTGTCACTCACCCGGCGCATTGCCCCGCGCGGCGCTTTGCCGCATGGTGCGCCGCCGTGCGCCTGATTTCCCTGCTGCTTCTTTCCACCACCCTCGCGATCCACGCTGCCGAGCCATTGGCCATCGAGATCGATCTCGCGGCCCAAAAAGCCTTCCTGCTCCAGGATGGAAAAGTGGTCTATGAAACTCCGATCTCCAGTGGCCGGCCCAGCTATCGGACGCCGACGGGGAATTTTCAGATAACGGAAAAAGATGCGGATCATTACTCGTCGCTCTACGGGAAAATCGTGGGTGCGAATGGCAGATCGCTCGTTTGGGACGCGGATTCGGACATGCCGGTGCCGGCGGGCGCGAAGTTTGTCCGGGCGCCGATGAAACACTTCCTGCGCTTCGACGGGGCGACCGGCATGCACGCGGGCCACCTGCCGGGTTACCCCGCGTCGCACGGCTGCGTGCGCCTGCCGCCGATCAAAGCCGAGCTGTTTTTCAATATCGTGGAAGTCGGCACGCCGGTGCGCGTCTTTGGCAAACCGCCCAACACCACGCCCCCCGAACGGCCGCGGAAACCGGCGGCGACACCGACGCCCACGCCCGCGCCGCGGAAGTGGTATCAGCTCCTGCGCCGCGTGACGCCGACGCCTGCAAAGGCGCCCGCTCCGTAATCAAGACATTCAAAAAACGGCGGCCGGCGGCCGGAAATGGGCCAGCCGTTTCAGATTTCGGACGTGCGTGTAGGTGACGTTGTCGCCGGTCGAGGTGCCGCCAAAAGTCCCGCAGCCCAGCATGAACGAAGGAATCAGGCCGGTGGTGATTCCCACCACGCCCTGCGACGCCGGCGACCCGACGAGGATTCTGCTCGCCGGCATGAGCGTGGCGAACCGCTCGATCAGCGGCGCGTTCCGGCTGTGGATGACGGCGGTGTGGCCGAGGCCATCCAGTTCCAGCAAGCGGCGGGAAACCTCGACTCCTTCCAACTCATCGCGGACTTCAAACAGCCCGGCGATCGGCGCCATTTTTTCCATGGCCAGCGGATTGTTCGGGGAAACTTCCGCGCTGGGAATGACGATCAGGCGGATCGGATGACCGCGCTGGACGCCGATCGCCGCAGCCGTTTCCGCCGCCGATCGTCCCAGCACATTTCGCCGCAACGCGGCGCGGTCGGGCACGACGCATTGCGCGTGGAAGACCGTCGCTTCTTCATCGTTCAGCACAGCCGCTCCGGCGCGCTCGAGGGCGCGCTCGAACGCCGCGCGGATCGCGGCCGGCACGACGAGATTGTGCTCGGAACCACAAATGATTCCGTGATCGAAGGACTTGCTCTCGACGATGCACTGCGCGGCCCAATCGAGATCGGCATCGAGGCAGATCAAGGCCGGCGCATTTCCCGGCCCGACGCCCAGCGCCGGTTTCCCCGAACGATAGGCCGCCTCAACCATCGAGCGGCCGCCCGTCGCGAGAAGCAGCGAAATGCCCGGGTGGTGAAAAAACGCTTCCGTGGTCCGGCGGGAGTTGCGGCCCCGGACCCATTGGATCAAGCCGCGCGGGGCGCCTTCGCGTTCCAGCACTCGCTGAAAAATTGCCCCGACGGTCTCGGCAAGTTCGCGGGTCGAGCGGTGAAAGCTGAGGATGACCGCGTTCCGGCTTTTGAGGCAGATGAGCACCTTGAAGATCGCGGTCGCGACCGGGTTGGTCATCGGGATGAGGCCGAAGACCACTCCCGCCGGGGCGGCGAATTCGGAGACGCCGTCGGTGGGCGGCGAGTTCAGCAGTCCGTAGCCCGGCTGGTTCGCCAGCGAGGCGAGCACGCCCAGGCTGGCCAGGCGATTCTTGCGCGTCTTGTCGGCCGCACTACCCATGTGCGTGAGGGCGACGGTGTGCTCCGCCAGCTCCGCGGCCCGCGCCGCGATGCTTTCGGCGAGCGCGGCCAGGAGCGCGTTGACGCGTTCTTCGCTCCACAAGACGAAAGCCTTTTGGGCCTGCCACGCGGCTTCGACCATCGGGGAAACCTGCGCCGTTTCCTCCGTCTCCCGCGGTGCCGCGTGCCCGAGAATCCGCTCATTGGCCGCCCGCAATTTCAACGCAGCTTCGCGCCCGAGATGGCGGAAAATCGCCGCGCCAAGAGCGGGCTCCTCCAGTTCGATTTGCGCCAGGCTGGGTTTGGAAAACTTGCGCGCACCGACGGGTTCATCCGCGTACGCGGACGCGGCCCGCGGCTGGCCATCGAGCAGGCCGAGTTCGCCCACCGTCTGACCCGCCCCGAGGAAGCTGAGCACCGGGTCGGTGTCGATTTCCTCCCGCTCCACCTGAATCCGCACGATCCCTTCATCGATGAGGTAAAACCCATCGACCGCATCCCCTTCGAGAAAGAGCCGTTCACCCGCAGCAAACTGCACCGGCTCGAGATAGGCGGCGAGTTTCGGGGAGAGTCGGTCGATTTCGTGCATGCCCGACGTGAACAAAAGGCGGAGAGGGCGGCAACTTGGAAACGGTTCGTGGGGCTGATCTGCGGGCGGGCGGTTCTGAGCGGAGTTCCGTGCGGGCAGGCGGGACGGAGCGAAGTCGAAGAGCCGCAGACCGCCGAAGGCAATCCCGTGCGGTAACCGGAGCCGTCGCAGGTTGTGCCACGGGATTCTTCGACTCCGTTACACTCCGCTCAGAATGACACGCGCTTTTTTCTGATCCGCCAGGGTGTGATAAAATGTGGTGCAGATGTAGAGGCGGCTCTGTTCCGCGCTGAAGCGGAACGTGCCGCCTGGAAGTTGCTCACTGCCCAGGCGGCACGTCCGGCTTGAGCGCCGGACAGAGCCGCCACTACATCCCCGGGGTTATGCACCACATCAAATCACACCCGATCCACTACCCCGATCGCGACGCGGATTGACTTCTCGTCAGGATGCCATTGGAGTCCGCTACATCCGTGAGTTCACCGCCTGCCCCGCTTCAGCTTGAGGCTCTGCGCCAGATCTTGCCGCGCTTGTTAGGAGATCTCGACGAGGCGACCTTCGAGGCCATCCGCCCGCATCTGGTCTGGACGACGGTGGAACTGGCGGGCGGCGAGGTGCTCTTCCGCGAGGGCGATCCCAGCGACGCGCTCTACGTGCTGATCAGCGGGCGTCTTCAGGCGATCGTCTCGGGCGCGGATGGCCTGCCGCAATCGGTCGGCGAGATCGGACGCGGCGAGAGCGTGGGCGAGATGGGGGTGTTCAGCGGGCAGCCGCGGCGGGCGACCGTGGCGGCCCTCCGCGATAGCGTGCTCGCGCGGGTCGAACTATCCACCTTCCACGCCGTGATCGAGGCGGCGCCGAAGCTGGCGCTCAATTTGAACCGGGTGATCATCGAGCGTTTGCAGCGGCGCAATACGTCGCACAAACCGGCGCGGAATGTGACGAACATCGCGGTCGTGGGGGTGAGTCTGGGCTCGCCGCCGGGCACCATTCTGCGGCCCCTGCTGGCGGAACTGCAAAGCCAGCAGCAAACGGTGATGCATCTGACCAGCGCGTCGATCGACGCGGCGGCGGGCCGGGCCGGCGCGGCCCAAGTGACCGACGACGATCCCGACGCGCACTTCTGGCTGGTCAAGCACCTCGACGAATTGGAAGGCCGTTACTCGCTGGTCTTTTACGAAGCCGATCCCACTCCCACGGAGTGGACGCGCCGCTGTCTGCGGCAGGCGGATGAAGTATTGCTGCTGGCGACGGCGGCCGCATCCCCGGAACTCTCGGCGATTGAAAATTGTTGTCTGGGCGGTTCGCAGACGCGGGTGCGGCAGACGCTGGTCCTGCTCCATCCGGCGCATACGGCGTGGCCGGAGGGGACGCTTCATTTCCTGGCCCGCCGCCCCAACGTGCAGCGGCATTTCCATGTGCGCGCCGGCCAGGAAAAAGACCTGGCCCGGCTCGCGCGTTTTTTGAGCGGCAACGCCGTGGGGCTCGTCTTCGCGGGCGGCGGAGCCCGCGGCCTGGCGCACGTCGGCGTCTTTCGCGCGCTTGAGGAAGCGGGGGTGCCAGTCGATATCTTCGGGGGCACGAGCATCGGGTCGGTGCTGGGCGCCTGCATGGCCTGCGATTGGCCCTGGCAGAAAGTTTATAGCGAAAACAAACGCGAATTTCTGTCAAACCCGACCAGCGATTTTAACCTCATCCCACTCGTCTCGCTGCTCGCGGGTCGGAAACTCGATCGCATCCTGGCAGCCTCATTTGCCAACCGGCACATCGAGGAAATGTGGCGGCCATTTTTTTGCGTGAGCAGCAACTATTCGCGGGCCTGCGAGCACGTGCATACTCGCGGCGAGTTGAAGCGGGCGCTGCTGGCGAGCATGGCGATTCCGGGGGTGTTTCCGCCCGTGGTCAGCGGCAACGACTTTCTCGTGGACGGCGGGATTTTCAACAACATGCCGGTCGATGTCATGGCCCGCACGGGCGTGCGGACGATCCTCGCCGTGGACTTGCGCCTGGACAACAAGCAGCGCGGCGAACTGACCTTCAAGGATGTGCCCGGAGCGTGGGCGTTGCTGGCGGATCGCTTCCGCCCGGCCGCCCAGCGGCGTTATCAGGTCCCTTCGATGCTGACCACGCTGATGGCGGCGAACACGCTCAACAGCGAACAGAAAATGTGCGAGGTGGTCGCGGATGCGGACGTGCTCTTCAATCCCGACGTACGCCGCTTCGGTCTGCTGGAGTGGAAATCCTACGACCTGCTGGTGGACGAAGGCTACCGGCACGCCCAGGAAGTCCTGGCAAAACGTCCCTGGCCGTTTTAGAGCGCGGGGAAAATACGGGTCATTCTGAGCGGAGTGACCTTGTGGGCGAAGGAGGGAAGGTCACGCAATCGAAGAATCCCGGCGATCCGCTGCGATACCGCTGGTGAAATCACGGGATCCTTCGACTGCGCTGCGCAGCCTTTCCACCTCCGCTTCGCTCAGGATGACACGTTTCTTGAGAACCGCCGCCATCGGCTATTCTACGGCCGCTTCGCCGCCGTTTTGAGCAGCGCCCATTCCACGATGCCGGGGCAGAAACGGTGGAAGCGGATCGTCAGGTCGAGCAGGGGCGGGATGATGACTTCGCGCTGCTCGCGCTGCACGCCGTGGACAATCGCTTCCGCGACTTCCTCCGGGCTGAGCGTGCGGTAAAGTTTGGCGATGCCGGGCAGCCGCTCTTCGCCGCCGGGATTGTTCGCGAAGTAGGTTGACGAGACTTCGCCGGGAACCACGAGCGTGACCTTGATCGCCGTGCCGTGCAGCTCGGCGCGGAGCGCTTCGTGGAGGCCGCGCATCGCCCAGCGGGCCACGGCATAGGCGGTCGCGCCGGGCCAGGAGACGTAGCCCGCGGGCGACGTGAGATTGACGATGTGGCCGGTGCCGCGCCGCCGCATACCCGGCAGGAGCGCGCTCGTGAGGTAGAACGCGCCGAAGTAAGGCGAGGCCATCATCTGCACCGCTTCCTCCGGGGTCGTTTCATCGATCGGCAGCCAGCGCCCGGCACCGGCGTTGTTGACCAAAATATCGGGAACGCCAACCTCGCCCAGAATCGCCCTGGCGGTTTCTCCAACCGCTTTTCCATCCGACAAATCCACGGGGTAAACCCACGCCTCGCGTCCTGTGGCCTTGATTTCCGCAGCCACCGTTTCGAGGGCGTCGCGCCGGCGCGCGAGGAGCAAAATTCGTCCACCTTCGCGCGCCATCGTTTTTGCCGTCGCCGCGCCAATCCCGCTCGAAGCTCCGGTGATCAGAACCAGCCGGCCGGTGATATCCATCAGGGCCCGCCTTTGGGTGAGGAACGCAGCGCGAACCAGGTGATCGCCGCCCCCAGCCATTCGCCCACGGCAAACGCCGCGAGCACCCAACCGGCTTGCGTCAGCCCCAGCCAGACCATGTAAAAACCCATGAATGTCCGTCCGAAAACCGTCGCCCGGAAGAACTCGACCGCCTCACTCCGGGCCGCGCGGTAGTAGTAAAAGGAGACGACGATCATAAACATCCCGAGCAGGCGGATCCAGGGCTCATGGGCCGGTGGGAGGCCCAAAATCCCCAGCAGGGTATTGGGCGAAAAGACCAGCGGAAGGCCGGTCAGCGTCATGTAGATGGCGAAACCAACGAGGGATTTGGCTGCTGGGCTCATGGGATCGAAAAAGGCTGGGCCGACGATTGGCGTTGACGGAATTTTGCTGCCGCTGACATACGTGATGCCGTGCCGAAGCCCGACAGCCAACGCAGCGGGACACGCCTAGCGATCAGCCGAAAAGGCGTCAAGCCTCAACCGGCTGAACAGCGCGAAGGGAGACTGGCGTGATGCACGCGGAGACGCTGCTCTACCTCCTGCTCGATCTCGCGGTGATCATCACCGCCGCGCGGATGCTCGGCGCGCTGGCCCGCAGGATGGGCCAGCCCGCGGTGATCGGCGAGATCGTGGCCGGCATCGTTCTCGGCCCGACGGTCCTCGGCCGCCTCTTCCCCGGCCTGCCAGCTCAGCTCTTTCCGCCGGACGTGCCGCTGCGCCAGCTCGCCGACCTCGGTTTGATTTTCTTCATGTTTCTGGTCGGGCTGGAACTCGATCCGCGGCTGATCAAGAAGGAAGGACGGCGGGCGTTCTCGATCTCGCTCGGCGGGGTGGCGCTGCCCTTCGCACTCGGCGCGCTGGTCGGCATTCCGCTCCTCGCGCTGAACAACGGCGGGCACTTTGCCGAGGGCATCAAGGGGCCGCCGTCGCAGCTCGCCTTTTCGCTCTTCATGGGCGCGGCGATGTGCATCACGGCGTTCCCCGTGCTCGCGCGGATTCTCGTCGAGCGCGGGCTTTACAAGTCTCCGCTCGGCACCGCGGCGCTCTGCGCGGCGGCGGTGGATGACGTCACCGCGTGGATTCTGCTGGCCGCCGTCGTCGGCATCACGCGCTCGGGCTCCGCGGCCCAGGCCGGGGTCGCGCTTCTGCTGACCGCAGTGTTCGCCGGTTTCCTGCTGACCGTGGGCCGTCGCCTGCTCGCGCTGCTGGCCAAACGTCACGACACCCTCGGCCACCTCACCGTGGATCAGGTCGCGGTCGTGGTGGTCGGGCTGCTCCTTTCCGCGTATGCGACGGAATGGATCGGCGTCCACGCGATCTTCGGCGCGTTCATCTTCGGCGCGATCATGCCGCACCAATCGCGGATGACGCGCGAGCTGACCGACAAGATCGAAGACTTCACCGTCGTCGTGCTGCTGCCCGTCTTTTTCACCGTGGCGGGATTGCGGACCAATCTCTTCGCGATCAATAGCTGGGAGCTGGTTTTTTGGACGCTCGTCATCGTCGGTGCGGCCATCGTCGGCAAAATGGCGGGCTGCGGCATCGCGGCCAGACTGAATGGCTATTCCGCGCGCGACTCGTTCGCCCTCGGCACGCTCATGAACACGCGCGGGCTCACGGAGTTGGTCATTCTCTCGGTCGGGTTGAGTCTCGGGGTGCTCTCGGATCGCACGTTCGCGATGATGGTCGTGATGGCGCTGCTGACCACGTTCATGGCCGCGCCCATCCTCAACCGGATCATGCCGCGCAAGGAAATGGTGCGCGTGCTGGCCGGCGGCGATCCCGCCCCGATCGCGCGCCGCATTCTCGTCGCGCTCGGCAACCCGGAAAATGCGCGGGCGTTGATCGATGCCGCCATCCGCCTGACCGGGCGCGAGCGACCGTCCGAGTTGCTGCTCGTGCGGCTGATCCCGACGGCTCGGGCGCCGGAGTTTCGCACCGGATTGCGGGACGAAGAAATCGTGGTGGACCGCTCCGTGGACGCGATGGAACGGATCGCGCAGCAGGTGACGCGCGGCGGCGTGACTGTGCGTTCGGTTTCGTTTCTGTCCGACGATGTGGGGAGGGATCTGGCCCATGTCGCGGAGACCCAGCAGTGCGACATCGTGCTGCTCGGCTGGCACCGGGCATCACTGGAGCAGCATGTGGTGCGGGCGCTCGTCCATCGCGTCTTCCGCCTCGCGCCGTGCGATGTGGTGGTCTTGGTCGATCGCCGCGGCTTGGGTGTCCAGCCGCAGAGCGGGGCCATCGTGGCGCTGGTGGCTTCGAGCGCGGAAGACCAGGCGGCGGCCAGGATCGGGGAGGCGATCGCGGAGAGTTTGCCGGCGAAGCTGATTTCCCTGCGCCCGGATGAAGCGACGATCGACGCTGGCGCTGCGGTCGTGAGCGCGGGCGCGGATTGGAATGACGAGGCGGAGTTCGGTCAGCCCGCGACCGCCCTGGCCCGGAAAGCGGAATGCCCCGTTTTCATCGTCCGAGCGGGGGCGCCGGCACCTCGTCCCGATAGTAACTCATGACGTTTTCGATCATCCGATCGTAAGCCGCTTCGCCGTGCTCGGCGTAGCGCGCCTCCTCGAAACAGCCGATGGGCAGTTCGAGGACATTGACGAGGCACTTGTTGCAGTAAGTACAGGCTTTGCCCGGCGCGGGACCATCCTCGCCGGCGCGAAAACGCAATGGAAGATCGGGATTGGCGAGGAGCGGGCGGGCGATGGAAACGGCGTCGCAATCGCCACCGCGAAGGGCCGCGGCGATGCGGCCCGCATTCTGCCAGCCTCCGGTGGAAATGACCGGAATGGAGACCGCGGCCTTGATTCGACGGGCATCCGAGGCCCCGATGCCTTCGATCAAATCCGGCACCGGTCGGCCCTGGCGGATGAACGTCTGCCGCCGCGACCACATCAGCCCGAGGATCCAGCGCAGCGCGCGAAAGCGCATGAGGAGATAGTTCCGGGCCGGATGCCGCCCGCTGGAAAGCATGCTCTGGTAAGGGCCGGACGCGTATTCCCAGTCGAGCGGCCCGGGCGGATTATGCGGGTGAGGGAAGGTGCTGCCGGTCGAGACATGGATGGCGTCCACGCCCGCGGCTTCGACCCAGCGCGCGATCTGCACGGCATCGTCCACGCGGTTGCCGATCTTCCAGTCGAGCGGGAAGGTGCCGGCGTTGTGGTTGTCCTGCGCGTTGAGTTTCACGCCGAGGAAAAAATCCGGCCCAACTTTGGCGCGCACGGCGGCGATCACTTCGAGGAGGAAACGCGCGCGATTTCCCAGCGAGCCGCCGTAGTCGTCGGTGCGGTCATTGATCGCCGAACTCAGGAACTGTGTGATGACGTACCCGTTCGCGCCTTGCAGCTCGATGCCATCCGCGCCGGCTTCCCGAGCGCGGGCCGCCGCGGTGGCAAACAATTCCACGACCTCACCGATTTCGCCCCTGGTCATCGCGCGCACCGGGATGCCGGTGAAGCTGTCGCGCTTTCCGGTCGGGCTGAGCGCCACGTTGCGGCGATTTTCGACGCCGCGGATGTCCGCCTGAATGCCGCCGTAAATGAGCTGGATAATGTATTTGCAGTCGTGCGCGTGGACCTGCCGGACGACTTCGCGCCAAAACCCGATGCGCTCGTCGCGATCAATCATCGCGTAATTCGGAAGGATGCGCCCGCGCACCGAAATCGGCGCGTGCGCGGAGATGATGGCCGCCACGCCGCCCTCGGCGAATCTCCGGTCGAAGTTAATCCGGGCGAGCGTGCCGCTGCCATCGTAGTTGTCGATCCGGCCCGAAATGCTCGACCGGATGATCCGGTTTTTCAGCGCGAGATTCCGCGCGGCCAGCGGCTGGAAGATCGTTTCGGCATTGGGCGTGGACATGGGAATTCTCGGTAGTGTCTCAGGTAAAAAAAACGCAGGTCATTCTGAGCGGAGTTCCGTGCGGGCGCAGGCGGGGCGGAACGGAGTCGAAGAGCCGCAGACCGCCGCAGGCAATCCCGTCGATCCAGAGGGAGCATCGCAGGCTTATCCACGGGATTCTTCGACTCCGTTACACTCCGCTCAGATTGACACGCGGATTTTACAATAAGGCACCGCCGAATTCACTCTGGGTCCAAGGCCCGACGGCAGGGTCACTAGGCGACCGGAAGGCCGAGGATTTCGGCGAAGTAGCGATTGACGAAGCGGCTGCCCGGATCGTGCTGCCGCTGCAATTCACGAAACTTCGGAAGACGATCACCGAACGATTTCTCCACCTGCGCCACGCTCAGGCGGGCGGTTTGATTGAAGAGCGGCGACGCGCCATTCTGGCTGCAAAATTCGTTGTAGGCGTCGAGGAATTCCGGCCAGCCGGGACCGGCGGTGGACACGGGATCGAGCGTCATCGCCGTGCCGTGGAAGGTGTAGGAGAACAGCGAGTTGGTGTCCTGATTGATCCGGTAGCCGACGTTCAGCATGTCGCAGCGATAGCCGTGGGTGCGGTAGTGCTCGCGGCAGAGCGCGAAGTAACCGCGCATCGCCTCGACGAATTTCTCCTCCGGAAAAGCCCAGATGCTGAAGGTGTAGCGACTGTAACCCGAGACTTCCGGGTAACGGATGATCTGATCCGCGGGAAAGCTGTGATCGTCGCGAATAATGCCCAGCAGGCCGCGGGAGATCGCGCCGAGGCCTTCGAAGAGCGAATACCTCAGCCCTTTTGAGGGCACATATTCGCGGATCGTTTTGCCGAGGGCCGGCACCATCGTGCCCCAGGCGAAATTGCGGAGCTTCCACGCCAGGCTCGTCGCGGGCTGTCCTTGATCCGCGTATCTCCGAAACTCGACGGCGATCCGATCCTGAAACGGAAACAGGTAATACATCATCGACTGGCCGCGCGCCCGCAGCGCGGGGAGTTGCCGCTCGAATTCATCCACCGTGAAATTCTCGTGATGAAAGGCCAGTGGCTTGAGCGGCTTCACCCGGAAAGTGACTTCGTAAATCAGCCCGAGCAGACCGAAGCTCGTCCGCATCGCCTGGAGCAGTTCCGGCTGCTCCTCGGTGACCACCAGCACTTCGCCAGTCGGCAACACCGCCTTCATCCCGACAGCATACGAACAAACAATGCCGCATTCGCCCGCGAAGGATGCGTCCTTGGTGTGCGTGCTCGCGGCCGCGCCCATGCTGAGATTGCCGAGCTCGATGTTGACGTAAAACTGCAGGTTGTGTTTCTGCAATTCCTTGGCCACGTCAATGGCCAGCGCCCCCGCTTGCGTCGTCACAGTGTCCTTCTCGATTTGCAGGATGCGATCCATCCCCCGCATATCGACGGTCGTGCCGGGTTCCGACACAACACAGCGCGTGGTGGAGTGATTCGATCCCGCGGCGCGCACCGGTGCGGGATAGTTTGCGGTGTCTTTGACGATCGCGATCAGCTCCGCTTCCGTCGTCGGCCGCACCACTACACCGGGCCGAAATATGATGTCGCCGAACCAATTGTGTGCTTCGAAGGTGGTCGTCTTTTCCACGCCGCCGACTGAATCGGAATTGGCGCGCCGCGGTCAAGCCGTTTCGCGAAAGAGGCAGACTTCGCTTTACACAGCGCGCTTTCCTCGGGCACTCTCCGCCGCGCTGGGACGCCGCCGAAATAAGGCTTCGCGACCACATTTTTGCCAGCCATGAGCGACTCACGAACCAGTTCGGATCAGGTGCCGCACGTCCTCACCCTGGGAGGCGGCTTCGCGGTGATCCTCCTCTACAAAAAACTCGCGGGCGCGATCCGCCAGGGGAGAGTCCGGCTCACGATCATCGACCGGAACAACTTCAACTGCTTTCACGGTCTCATCCCGGAGTTGCTCACGGGCAAAATCCAGGCGGGCAATATCCTCAATCCGTTGCGCACCATCTATCGCGGGGCGCAGTTTCGGAATGGCGAAATCGAGAAGATCGACCTCGCAAAGAAGGAAGTCCTTTTCACGCGAGGCCTCGACGGGAAGGAGTTTCGCGTCAACTACGACCACCTCGTCCTCGACGTCGGTTCGGTCGAAAATCTGAAGCTGTTCCCCGGCATGGCGGAGCACACGTTTCGCCTCAAGGCGTTCCCGGACATCCTGCAAACGCGCCACCATATCCTCACGATGCTTGAGTTGGCCGACATCGAGCGCGATCCCGTCGAGATCGAGCGACTGCTCAATTTCGTCATCGCCGGGGGCAATTATGCCGGAGTCGAAGTGGCCAGCGAACTCGTCGCCTCGCTGCCGGAAATCGCGCGCACGCGCTTCCCCAACATCCCGGTCGAGAAGATCCGGATCACGCTCGTCCATTCCGGCGCGAAGGTTTTGCCGGAGTTGGGCGCAAGCTTTCCGCGGCTCCAGGAATACGCCGCCCGCGTGCTCGAGGAATATCCCAACATGCGCGTGCTAACCAATTGCCGGCTCGCGTCTGCCACCCCGGAGGAAGCGATCCTGAACAACGGCGAGCGCATTCCCACGCGGACGATCATCAGTTGCACCGGCTCCGCGCCCTCACCCATCCTTGATTTGCTGCCTTTCGAGCGCACCAAGAGCGGGCGTCTGGTGATGGATGAATTCTGCCGCGTCAAAGGGCAGACCCAAATTTGGAGTGGCGGCGATTGCGCCGCGGTGCCGCGCCACGACGGGACGCCCGCGCCGCCGCTCGCGATCTGGGCGCTCACCACCGGCGGCCAGATCGGGGCCAACATCAAGCGAACGCTCGCCGGCCGGCCGCTGAAGCCGTTCCGTTTCAAAGGGCTGGGCGACGCCTGCACGCTCGGCCGAAAACGCGCGGTCGCCCATGTGCGCGGATTTCCCCTGCGCGGCCGCCTGGGCTATTACGCGTGGCGCGTCGTCGTCCTGATGTATCTGCCGGCGTGGGAGAAAAAAATCCGCCTCTTCATCGATTGGATCATCGTCCCGCTGTTCGGACGCGACGTGATCAATACGAATGTCCAAAAGCCCGTGGGCGTGGCTCCCGTCATGTACGAGCCGGGCCAGGACATCGTGCGGGAGGGCGACATCGGGCAAAGTCTGTTCATCATCCGCAGCGGCGAAGTCGAAGTCCTGAAGCACGGGGAAAACGGCACGCCGCAGCTCCTGGCCACCCTCGGCCCCGGCGAACATTTCGGCGAGGTCGCGGTGTTCCGCCGCATCCGCAGAACGGCGACCGTGCGCTCCAAAACACGCGTCGAGCTTTTGCATGTGCGGCGGGAGGTGGCGCTCGCGCTCAGCGAATCGAGAACCGACATCGCCGAAAGCCTTTCGGCCTCTCCCGGCGAAGATCCCGGTCCAGATGAAAAATAGCCGCCACCTTCTCCTCCCGCTCGCCGCGCTCGCGACGACGCTCCTCGCGGGTTGTACGCCGAAAGACGCGGTCGATGAAGCAACGGCCAGCGGCAAATCGACCGCCGATTTTCCGGAGACGCGCGCCGACATTTTTCGCGAGATGGATCTCGGCATTTCACTGACGCCGGAGGAGGTGGCCGGGCGCAATACCTGGATGCTGTGGTCGGGCGGCAATGAAGCCTTCTGGGATTATCTCGCCCGCTACGGCTACGGGTACATCGACTTTCTGAAGGTCGTGGACTCGCGCGGCCGGGCGGAACGCTTCACGAAAATCGGCGTGATGAATGAACCCGGCTACCGCCAAGCCACGGTGCCGGACGAGTTCGGTCTCTATCTCGATCAGCCGATTTCAGATCAACCCGACGGCACCAACCCGGCGGTCGATGGCAAATCCTCCGGCGTGATCGGCTTCCGTCTCTTTCCCAATCCGAACTTCGATGAAGCCGCGAAGAAGAAATGGAACCCGGAGCGTTACGACAACGATCCGGCCTACTACCAGGATCCGCAGCTCGTCCGGCCGTATCGCGTCGGGATGACCTGCGCGCTGTGCCACGTCGCGCCTCACCCGCTCAAACCCCCGCAGGACCCGGCCGAGCCGCGCTGGGAAAACCTCTCCTCCACGCTCGGCAATCAATACTTCCGAACCCGCGGCGTTTTCGGCGGCAGCCTGAAGCCGGACAGCTTCATGTATTACATTCTCGAGTCGGCGCGGCCCGGCACGATCGAGACCTCGGTCATCGCCACCGACAACAACAACAATCCAAACATCATCAACTCCATCTACCAATTGGGCGCACGCCTCGACCTCGCCGTCGAGGAACAGATGGCCGGCCCGGCGGTGGACTTTCCGCCCGGAGGTGAACGCCGGCGCGTCCCGCATGTGCTGGTCGATGGCGCGGATTCCATCGGTGTCTTCGGCGCGCTCGATCGCGTCTATGTGAATATCGGAAGCTTTGGCGAGGAATGGCTGCGCTGCCACAACCCGATCATCGGAGGCCGGACCCAAAAGCCATTCTCCATCACCAACGCGCGCAAACATTCCGTCTATTGGCGCGCCACCGAAGAGCGCACGCCCAACCTCGCCAGCTTCCTCGTCAAAGTAAGCCAGCCGATGCCGCTGCGCGACGCGCCCGGCGGAGAAAAATTTCTGACCGCGGACCCGCAGGTTCTGGATCGCGGAAAAATCGTCTTCGCCGAGAACTGCATGGCCTGCCATTCGAGCAAGCGACCGAACGACAGCGTGGCCCGCCCGCCGGAGCACTTCCAGCAATGGGCCCGCGACGAGAAGTTCCTGGCCTGGGCGCGCGCGGAAGTCGTGAAGCCGGACTTTCTGGAGAACAATTTCCTCTCCACCGATGCGCGCTATCCGATCACGCTGCTCCAGACGAACGCCTCCCGCGCCTTGCAGGACAACGCCACGAAGGGAAAGATTTGGGAGCAATTCTCTTCCGAGGATTACAAGCGGACACCTTCGATCGGCTCAATCGAGGTCTATGACCCTTTTCGCAAAGTGAACTATTCCTTCGAGGCACCCGGCGGCGGCCCCGGTTTTTACCGCGTGCCCACGTTGGTCGGCATCTGGGCGGGTGCGCCGTTTTTGCATAACAACGCGCTCGGCGAATACCATGGTGACCCGTCTGTCGAAGGCCGCATGCGGGCCTTCGACGACGCGATCGATAAGATGTTCTGGCCCGAGAAACGCGGTGGCGTCGCGAGCATCGCCCGCACCGCCCAACGGGCTTCAATGGTCATTCCCGCCGTTTACCTG
>Ga0105047_10002051_pt1 | contig 36074 bp, 35 predicted proteins | sample MAT04_FD_78384 | JGI IMG/M metagenome (GOLD analysis project Ga0105047, IMG submission 78384) | Freshwater microbial communities from Lake Fryxell liftoff mats and glacier meltwater in Antarctica - MAT-04 (megahit assembly) | ecosystem: Environmental > Aquatic > Freshwater > Ice > Liftoff... | reverse complement strand
CTGGTGTCCATGAACGTCCTGGGAGATGGGCAGTTCAGCTACGGCACTCAGGCAGGCGGCAACACGACCGTGCCCATGTTCCAGGTGCAGTCGATCAGGCGACGAGGCTGCTGCGCCTGAGCGGGACGTGAGAGCAGCTCCTCACACCAAGGGGGGCCGTCGTCGCGTGTCTGGGCAACGGGTGCCCACCTCGCGTGACACCAGAGGCGAGCGCCCCACTTGTCGGACGACGTCGTCCGGGTGTACCCTGCCCGATCGCCGTCTGGAAGGCTAGGCAGGGAAGCGCGAAGGCGCGGCCGGCCCCCCAGACGGCGTGTCCATGTCACCGCAGTTCGTCATACAAGACGATTGGTAGTTGTACGTATCGCCCTCACACGCGGCCGTCTGGCTCGGCGATACCTGGCGGTGCCAGGATCACTTCGATCACCCGGGCGTGTGCCGCGTGCACGAAGGCCCCGGGATGTCCCCGGGGCCTTCGCCGATCTTCGGAGTGCCCCTACGGGCAGCGTTCAGGGCTTCTTGACGCGGATGAGGATCGGCTTGTTGGTGGGCGAGGCCCACTGATAGCCGCCGATATACAGGTAGTCGCCAGACAACAAGATGAAATCTCCCTGGTCGATCCTGCTGGTCCCGACGACGACCTGACCCTTCAGCTTCCCGGCCGCATCCAGACGGCCTACCACGATCTGGGTCCGGACAGTGTCATTCACGTACTTCGCGGCTGCCGTGAAACTGGTGCCTCCCGCCGCCGTTGCCGCGTTGCGGCTACCACCATCGCCCGGCATGCGCTTGTCCCACTTCTGGGTGCCGCTCAGGCTGTATCGCCGGACCCTGGCATCGAAGCCCTTGGCGTACCCCACTGTGATGCCCGAGCTGTCCACGCCGAGATCTCCCCGGTACGCAGTTCCGGGCAGCTGCTTCTTCCATTGGACGGTCCCGTTGGAGCGCAGCCGGAACAGGCCGCCCGACTGATCCAGGATGGTCGTGGCGGATGAGGTGGCGATCACGTCGACAGGGATGTCGGCCGGGCCTTGGCCCGCGGACAGCGACCATGACCCGGAGGGCGCTCCGTTTGTCGTCGAGAACCGGCGGACGCTGGTGATGCCGCTGGAGGCGTCGCGTTCGACAAGGATCACCTTGCCCCCGGTGACGGACAGGACATCGCCTTGCAGGCTCGCGTCCGCGTCGTGCCACTTCTTCACCCAGCCGAGGGCGCCGGTCTTCTTCACTTGCTGGATGCGGTACAGATAGCCATCCGCGTTCGGGACGGCCACGTACATCGCCACGTATGCGTTGCCAGAGGAATCGGATGCGAGGTCGCGGACATAGGTATTCGCCGCGCCAAGGACCGTGGACCAGGCGACCGATCCGGTCTTCCGGAAGGAGAAGAGGGTCGCCGCCGCGCCGGTGTCCGTCCGGCTCGTGGCGACATACACGCCACCGTCCGGAGCAGCTGCGACGCCCTGCGTCTCGCCGAACGTGGGCAGGATCTTGGTCCAGGTATTCGCGGCCTGCGCGGGGACGCCGGCCAGCAGCACCAGGCTGGTCGCGAGGACGACCATCCGAGAGAGGGCGGGCCGTCTCACTGATCGGGACATGGATCTCCTTTGCCTTCGGGCTGGTTGTTCGGGCGCGCTCGCATCCCGATCTGGAGGCATGGTCCGGAGCGAGCGTCCAACCAGCGTCCAATGGCGTACGCGGGCACTGTTTCGCTATCGTCGTCGCCGCGAGACACAGCGCGTCGACTGCCGCGACACGGCAAGCGTCGGAGGACCCACTCTTGGCCAAGGTTGCCACCGTTGACGAGTACATCGCGGCAGTGCCCGAGGATCGTCGCGCCGAGTTCCAGCAGATGCGCGCCGCCATCAACGCCGCCGCCCCGGACGCGGTCGAGGTGATCGCGTACGACATGCCCGCGTTACGGGCCGATGGCCACTTCCTGGTCTCATACGCCGCGTTCAAGGCCCACACCAGCCTGTTCCCGGCGAGCGAGGCGGTCGTCGCTGCCCTGGGTGAGGATCTGACGCCGTACCTTGCGGGCAAGGGCACGATCCGATTCCCGGCGAAGGCGCCACTGCCACTACCGCGCATCACGCGGATCATCCAGACGCGTGTCCGGGAAGAGCGCGAGGCCCGCGCAGCGAAGTAGTCCTGGGCCCAGCATCTCGGGTCGACACGACCCGCCCAGGGTCGCTAGGATCGCGGCGTGCCGTCCGGATCCCCAGTGACCAGGTTCCTCGCCACGCTGTGCGTGCTGTGCGTGCTGGGCACGGTCGGCATCGGCGTGCTCGTCGTCGTCGGCATCCTGGGTGGATCTGACGCGGCCCAGGCGCAGGCGCCCACCGATATCCGGGGCAGGTGGGCATGGGTCTCAGTGGTCGGTTCGCAGCGCTACCCGCAGACGCTGACCATCGCGAAGCAGGACCTGACCACGGGCGCGTTCTCTGGGGTGGACAAGGGCAACGGCATCACCATGAACGTGACCGGCAAGGTCACTGGCGACCGATTCACGCTCCACCTGAAGCAGCGTGGCGCGCCATACACCGCCGATGCCCGGGGGACCATCAAGCTCAAGGGCGGCAAGCTGACGATGACCGGGACCTTCACGGACAACGTCGGCCACAGGGGTACCTTCAGCGCGAAAGGCGGCGCACCACCAGACGCTGCACCCGACGACACCCCGGAACCGAGCCCGACACCGAGTCCCACGCCCGGCAACGGGCTGGGCTACGAGGACCCACCCCACAACCTCCACATGGAGGAGCGACCCCAGGTGTGCAGCGACCCGGCGCTGGTGCCGTGGACCGCTGACTCCATCGGGCGGCCGCGCTACCTGTTCCTGGGTCGCTATCGACCATGTTTGCTCCAGCTGAACCCGGGCACGGGCTCCGTTGGTGTGACCTTCGTGGGTACCCTCACCAAGTGGGGCTCCCAATGGGATCGGTACCGTGTCGACACCGCCGGCGGTTCCGTCACCCGGCCTGATGGCCGCGTCGTGCCCATCACCACGTGGGACTTTGGCACCCAGAGCGCCTGCTTCTTCTCCGAATGCGCGGCGCTGTACCCCTGGTACAACGCTCCCCAGGTCTACTGGAGCACGGAGGACAGCCGGATCGAGTGGGTGCCGGTCGTGACCGGCACCGCCGCGCTGGCCACCAACCCGGACACCGGACCCCAGTACGCGCGCACGACCTGTGTCGTGGGGCAGCCGTGCGAGATCCTGGTGCAGCGGCCGCCGATGCTCGAACAAGGCGTGCCCTACTGGGTGCGTCTCAGCGTCTTCGGATACTGCGAGGAGCGCTACACGGGCGTTCAGGGATCATGCGCCGGCGACGGCAATACCGTCGCGGCGCGAGAGTTCCTCGCCGACGCTGCCCCGGGCGGGTCCGCGGTGGGCCCGACGGCCGCCTTCCTGGCCACCCAGACCAACGCCGACGCGCCGTGGCTGTTCGACGCGGCCGGCTCGACGGCATCCGCGCCGGCGACCATCGTGCGCTACGAGTGGGACCTGGGCGACGGCTTTCGGACCACCAGCCCGCATCCCACGCACGAGTACGCCGAGCCTGGTCGCTACCACGTGACCCTCACGGTCACCGACAGTGTGGGCCGGAGTGCCACGGTCGGCCAGGACATCGGTGAGGCCGATATGGCACTGATCGTGAACTCCACCGGGGATGCGCCGCGCGGTGCGAAGGCCGGCGACGCCTGCGATACCGGCGAGAAGATCCGCGGCAAGCCCGAGTGCACACTGCGTGCCGCCATCCAGACATCGAACCTGCGTGACGCCGCATCGACCATCACGTTCGCCATCCGTGGCGAGGGCATCCCGGTCATCAGCCACGCGACGAAGTACCCGGCAATCACGAAACCCGTGATCATCGACGGCACGAGCCAGCCTGGCGGCTGGGTCCAGATCGCGGGCGCATCGAACCTCACGTTCAGTGGTCTGAACATGGCAGGCGGTGACAGCCGCATCACCGGCATGGTCATCAGCGGCTTCGACACCGGGCTGCGGCTGAGTGGGGCGCGCAACCTTGTGGAGGGCAACCGGATCGGGACGAACGCGGCCGGGACGCAGAGCGACACCGCGTCCTTCGGCCTGATCCTCAGCGGCGCGACCGACACCACCATCCGCGACAACGTGATCCTGGCCAACACGCACGCCGTCTCCTCCTCGGATGGGGCGAGTACGACGGTGACCCACAACCATATCGGTGTCACCGAGTCTGGGCGAGCGACCGGGCTGGAGGCCGGCATCTTCATCGGGGCGAGCGGCGACCTGGGTGGACCATGGACCATCACGGACAACACCATCCAGGCCAACCGGGCCGGGATCTTCATGCGCGGCGCGGGCGCCAAGGGCTCGACCATCAGCCGCAACTCCATCCTGGTCACCATCCCGCCCAGCCGCGCGGGGACCTTCGGCGTCCTCCTCGATGGCACGCCCGGTGTGACCATCAGCGACAACCCGTCGATCGTCGCCGCAGGGGGCTACGACATCGCGGTCACGGGTGTCACCCAGTCGGCCGAGCTCGTGGAGAACGGCAAGGGCCTCATCCGTATCGGTGGTCCGGATAACGAGATCACCGGCACGGTGACTGGTGGTGACGTGACCATCCGCAACAACACCCTGGGCCTGGCCGCCGATGGGTCTGTACCGGGCGTCCGATCACGCTTCGGCGTGGTGTCGTATGGCGCGGCATCGGACGTCCGCCTCGAGGGCAACGTCATCGCGGGTCACCAAGACATCGAGATCGAGCTCTTCGGTGGCGCTGGCCACCAGGTCACCGGCAACAACGTGGGCGTTGACCGGGCCGGCAGGACGGCACTCGGCGGCGCCAACGGGCTCTTCCTGGGCGGTGTCACCGACGTCCTGGTCCAGGGCAATCTCATCAGCGGCATCAGGTACACGGCCGTGTCCGTGGGTGCTGACTACCGAGCCGGGGACGGCCCCCTGTCACGCAACGTGACGCTGCTCGGCAACCGCATCGGCACTGCGACCGACACCCGGGTCGCCCTCGGCAACGGCACCGGCATCCGGATCGACGACTCTGACGGCACAGTCATCGGGCCCGACAACATCATCAGCGGCAACGAGACCGGCATCGTCGCCGGGGAGAAGGCTCGGGGGCTGCTCATCCAGGGCAACACCATCGGCGCCGATCGTGCCCGGACCGTCGCGGTGCCCAACGGTGTGGGCATCGAGTCGAGCGCAACAGGGGTGACCATCGAGCAGGACCGGGTCCTGGGCAACCGCGGTACGGGTATCCATCTCACCGGCGGTACCGCCGAGGTCGCCGGCAACGAGATCGGCATCGGTGCGGGGTCCAGGCCACTGGGCAACAAGGTCGGCGTCTGGCTGACGGGCAACGCCACGGCGGAGATGGGCGCCAACGTGGTCGCCTTCAACGGCGAGGATGGCATCAGGATCGACCGCGGTGCCCACGGCTTCGTGCTCCTGGGCTCGACCGTCGGGAACGGGGGCTCGGGCATCGGCGGGGATGGCGCCCTGGCGGCACCACGGCTCGATGTCGTCGACCTTGGTTCGGGCGCGACCGCCAGACGCTGGTTCGTGGTCAGCGGCATCGGTGGCATCCGCACCGCGCATATCTATGGCAATCCGGACTGCGATGACCCCAACGAAGGGCCGGTCCCACTGCTGGCCAAGCTCCACGGCGCCAACCCGTTGACCGGCCCGACGCTGGTGTTGTCGAGTCCCGGGCGCCGCTCGTTCCCGGGCTATACGGTGACGGTGACCGACGCCGCCACCAAGGACACCAGCGTCTTCTCGGACTGCGTGTCGCCGCGGCAGTATCCGGACACGTCCGGCACCGGCATCCCGGACATCATCCAACGCGGACTGGGTGGCGATCCCACGGTGCCCGCCACGGTCCGGTTCCCGGCTGACATCGGCTTCATCACGCTCGAGACCACCCACGGTCGATTCGCGAATGTCGCGCCGGGCGCGACGGCTCCGTCGGGCACCGACCTACCGTTGGGTGCCTTCGCCTTCCAGGTCACCGGCCTGACCCCAGGCGACCGGGACACCGTGTTGCTGACCAGCAGCGATGCCGTCCTGCGGAGCTACTGGCGGTACGGCCGCGAGACGCCGTCCGCACCCGTGCGCTGGTACTCGTGGCAGTACGACGCGATCGGCCACACCGGTCCACGATTGGCAGGCAAGCAGGTGATCCTGCACATCATCGAGGGCGGCGACGGTGACGATGACGGGGTCGCCAACGGCGTCGTCCAGCAGTAGGCACGGTCTGCGCGATTGCCCGGCAACATCCCGCGCGATGGGGCACAATGCCCGCCCGGCGATCAGGGACGTCCCCGGGACGCAGACACGAATCATCACGAGCCCTCCTGGACCAGCCGGGAGGGCTCTCGCCTTGTCCGGTGCTGCGACGCAGCGCCGCGTCCCGGACCGCGAGCTGCCAACGCACCGGACCGCCACGCTGACAGGTATCCTCCGGCGGTGATCACCATCCCCGTCGAGGACCTGGTCTTCGTCATCTGCACCCTGGTCGGTGGTGGCCTGCTGCTCATCACCGTGCTGCTGGACGACATCCTGGGTGGCCTGTTCGATGCCCTGCACCTGGGCTTCGACCTGGGCGGCACCTCGCTCATGCCCCTCGCGCTCTCGTTCATCTCCATGTTCGGCGTCGGTGGGCTGTTCGCGACCCAGATCCTGGGCATCCACGGCGGGGCGGCTGCGGTCGTCGGCGCCATCTTCGGGAGTGTCGCCGCGCTCATCGCGTACGCGCTCTTCACGGCGTTGCGCAAGTCAGAGGCGCCCGACCCGTTCTCGAACGTGGACCTCGTCGGCCAGGATGCCATCGTGGCGGTGTCCATCCCGGCCCACCGGTGGGGGAGCATCTACATCATGGCCGAGGGCCGCACCCACGAGGTGACCGCCACCGCCGATATCGACATCGCGACGGGCTACAGCGTGCGCATCACCGGCGCCGCCGGCCTGGGCGTCTCTGTACAGCCGGCGATCACCACCGCGCCTGGGACCACGTCGCCAGGGACCACGTCATCGACCTGATGGGCAGAGGAGAGACATGTTCGATGTGATCGGTGGCGGCACCGCGGTCGTGTTCGCGGCAATCATCATCCTGGTCCTGGTCATCGCCTATATCGGCAGTCGCTACAAGGTCGCGGGTGCCAACGAGGCGCTCATCCGGGCCGGTCGCGCGACACCCGGCAAGACCGACGAGGGCCTGAAGGTGGTCCGGGGCGGCGGCATCATCGTGCTACCCCTGTTCCACAAGCTGGGAAGACTGAAGCTCACCGCCCGCCAGATCGACGTCGCGCTGGCCGACGCGGTCACACGCCAGGGCATCAAGGTGGCGGTCCAGGGCGTGGCCACGTTCAAGATCGGCGCCGACGAGGACTCCATCCGTAACGCCGCAGAGCGCTTCCTGGACTCGCGCGACGAGCAGGTCGACTCCATCGTCAAGAACGTCCTGGAGGGCTCACTGCGCTCCATCGTCGGCACGCTCACGGTGGAGGAGTTGAACCTTGACCGCCAGAAGTTCCAGCAGGCGGTCCAGGATGCGGCCCGCGCGGACCTGGCGACCAGCGGCCTGCTCATCGACTCCTTTACCATCCAGGCCATCGGCGGTGAGGCACTCGCCTACATGGAGCTGGTCGGCCAGCAGGAGTTGTCGCGTCGACAGCGCGATGCGCGCATGGCCAAGGCCACCGCGGACCAGGAAGCCTCCGTCCGGGAGGCAGAGGCACAGCAGATCATCCTCAACGCCCAGCGCGATGTGTCACTTCGAGAAGCGGAGGTGCAGACGGTCACCGCTGCAGCCGCCGCGCGTGCGGCACAGGCCGGCCCGCTGGCAGACGCCGAAGCACAGCAGGAGGTCGTACGCAAGCAGACCGAGTTGGCGCTGCTGGCGGCAGACCGGACCGCCAAGGAGCTGTTGGCCACGACGGTGCGGCCCGCGGAGGCGGACGCCGAGGCGGTCATCAAGCGCGCCGAGGGTGAGAAGCAGGCCCGTATCGCCCAGGCGCAGGCCGACGCGGAGCGGGTGCGCCTCGCGGGTGTCGCGGATGCGTCAGTGGTGGTCGCCAAGGGCGAGGCTGAGGCACGCATCGTGACCGTCACGGCCGACGCGGACGCCCACCGGACCGATGTCGAGGGCACCGCCGAGGCGAACATCGTGTACGCCAAGGGAGAGGCCGAGGCCAAGGCGCTCGCCCTCAAGGCCGATGCGTATCGCCAGTTCAACGAGGCGGCCATCATCCAGACCGTGCTCTCGATGATGCCCGACATCGTGCGTGCGGCGGCCGAGCCACTGGGCAAGATCCAGAACCTGACGGTGTTGTCCACCGACGGCGCCAGCGATGTGGTGCGCACCACGACCGACACCCTCGCCCAGGCGAGCGTCACGGTCAAGGGGCTCACTGGCATCGACCTGCCGGCCATCATCTCGTCAGCGCTCGGTGGCAACCAGGACGCGGCCACCGGCCCATCGGACAACCCGGTTGGTCGCGCCGTGCGCAGCGTCCGGGAGCAGGTCAAGCCGGCACTGCCGACCATCTCGGATGCACAGTCGCCGATCACCGACCCCACGCCGCCCAAGGCTTCACCTGAGCCGCCGCCCGCCTCGAGTTGACCGGCTGCTCGCCGGAGCGTCCCGACGAGGGCCTGTGCGACCATTGGCCCTGACCACAGCCGTCCGCCCGGACACGTTCCACGGCCGCGCCCAACTCCATGTATGACGAGGTTGACCCCATGGCTCAGATCCGAACCGCCAACGCGCACTGGGAAGGCGCCCTGACCACTGGCAATGGGACCGTCGCCGCGGGCAGCGGCGTGTTCGGTCCCTTCCCTGTGACCTGGCAGGCACGCGCCGAGGCGTCCGACACCGGCATGACCAGCCCCGAGGAGCTGCTCGCCGCCGCGTGGGCATCGTGCTTCGCGATGGCGTCCAGCAACGAGCTGGCCAAGGCAGGCTTTCCGGTCACGTCCAATGACGTGAGCGTCGCCATCACGGCCGACAAGCGCGACATCGGCTTCACGGTCCTCTCGGCGCACCTCACGCTCCGGGCGACGGTTCCGGGTGTCGACCAGGCGACCTTCGACACTGCGGTCGGCAAGGCGAAGGTCGGCTGCCCCATCGCACGCGCTATCAACCCTGATGTCGAGGTGACCCTGGACGCCACCCTCGTCGCCTGACGAACGATCGGGCCGTGCGCCGAACGGGCGTACGGCCCGGCGTACACTGCCTGCCATCGCAGCCGAGGCAGACGGCCCAGCAGCCGCCCGCGCGCTGACCCGGAGGAGCCGACCATGGTCCTGTCCACCGTCACCGACTTCCAGCTGCTCATCGGGGGCGAATGGGTGCCGTCGTCCAGCGGCCAGACGGTGGAGGTCCGCAGCCCCGCGGCCGGGGCGCTCGTGGGACGGGTCGCGAAGGGCACTGCCTTGGACGTGGACCGGGCCGTCATCGCCGCCCGCGAGGCGTTCGACGATGGTCGCTGGCGCAACCTCTGGATGCCCGAGCGCGTGGCCATCCTCAACCGGCTGGCGGACCTCATCGAAGCGAACATGGACGAGCTGGTCGCGATGGAAGTCGCCCAGACCGGCACCGCCCTCAAGTTCCGCCGCGACAACGACATGCCCTTCGCGCCCGACAACCTGCGTTTCTTCGCGACCGCCATCCGCCACCTGGACGCCAAGGCAGCGGGGGAGTACAGCACCAACCACACGAGCATGGTCCGGCGCGAACCCATCGGCGTATGTGGCCAGATCTCGCCCTGGAACTACCCCTTCATGATGGCCATCTGGAAGATCGGCCCGGCGCTCGCGGCGGGCAACTCCGTGGTCCTCAAGCCCGCCAGCGCGACGCCGCTCACGACGCTCCGGCTGGGCCAGCTGGCCCTCGACGCGGGTCTACCGGCAGGCGTCCTGAACGTCATCACGGGCCCTGGCGAAGTGGTCGGAGCGGCCATCGCCGGCCACGACGATATCGACCTCGTGTCCCTCACCGGCGATACGGCTACGGGCAAGAGGATCGCGGTCCAGGCGGCCGGCAACCTCAAGCGGCTGCACCTGGAGCTGGGCGGCAAGGCGCCCTTCATCGTGTACGAGGATGCGGACCTGGACGCCGCGGCGCGGGGCGCGGTCGCGGGTGGCTACATCAATGCCGGCCAGGACTGCACGGCCGCGACCCGCATCTACGTCCAGTCCTCCGTGTACGAGGAGTTCCTGGGCATCCTCAAGGGCTATGCCGACAGCGTCCGCGTGGGCGACCCGGAGGACCCGAGCACGGACATGGGTTCGCTCATCAATGATGCCCAGGTGTTGCGCGTGGAAGGATTCGTGGAGCGTGCCAAGGCTGCCGGCGCTCGGGTCATCAGTGGTGGCGCCCGGGCTGTCGTGGCGGGCCTCGAGGGCGGCGCGTTCTACCAGGCGACCGTGCTCGCGGATGTGGCCCAGGACGCCGAGTGCGTGCAACAGGAGATCTTCGGGCCTGTCCTGACCGTGCTGCCGTTCGAGACCGAGGCAGAGGTCCTGGTCATGGCCAACGACACCAGGTACGGCCTGGCCAGTTCCGTGTGGACCCGAGACGTGTTCAAGTCGATGCGGGCAGCGAAGACGCTCAACTTCGGTGCGGTCTGGGTCAACGACCACCTGCCCATCGCGAGCGAGATGCCCCACGGCGGCTTCAAGCAGTCGGGCTACGGCAAGGACATGTCCCAGTACTCCTTCGATGAGTACACCCAGGTCAAGCACGTCATGGTGGAGCTGACGGGCGAGGCCGAGAAGAGCTGGCACTACCAGATCTTCGGGGATGCCCCCGAGGCGTAGCATCACGGCCGTCGAAGGGCTCCGATCGATCACCGGATCTTCGGTGATGCCCCCGAGGCCGCAGCGGGATGACCAGGTCGCGGACCGCCTAGTCCCGGGTCAGCGGCGATCGGGTATGATCGACGCACGCCCTGCGAGGCGGACCGCACCCGCTCACCGGAGGACACCGCCACCTGTGCCGCCCATCGAACAGCTCCAGCGCGTGCCCCAGCTGCTGCTCCAGCGTCTTGAGCGCCAGGGTGTGTTCACGACGGGCCTGCTGCTGGAGGTCTCCGAGACCCGTACCCGGCGGCAGACGCTCGCGGACCAGATCGGCGCCACCACCAATGACGTCAACGACTGGCGAGATGAGGCACTGCTGTTGAACCTCGCCAGCTTTGGCGTGGACGAGCAGCGGATGTTCACCCAGGCCGGCATCGTGGGCCTGCGGCAGCTGCTTGCGATGGACCGGGAGACGCTCGGCGCGCGGCTGGACCGATCGGCCAGGACCCTGGGCATGGCGCCACCGGCCGAGATCACCGTCGACGGTTGGTACCTGCAGGCACGTACCCTGGAGGAAGAGTAGGGCGCGGCGCGCGCCCGAGCGCCAGTGATGGAGGCCGCGGCGGACCCGGCGAGCCGGTCACTGGCACGACCCCGAGGCCGCATCCTGGCCGATGGGCTCACGGTCGGTGGTACCATCGTCATCATCATCGCGTTGGCGTTGCTGCCGTTGCTGACCTCGTGGGTGATGCATCCCACGCTGGATGCCGCGCAGTCCGCCGCGTGGCTCCAGACGGACGCGGTCACGGCCCACGACCTGTCCGACCGGACGGTGTCGGAGCTGGTGTTCGGGCCCGCCACGTTCGCATTCGCGGCACCGGACGGGACGGCCATGTATGACACCGCCGAGATCGACCACCTGCGTGACGCCCGGACCTTGCTGTGGCTCATGTTCGGCCTGGCCGTGCTCGCAGCGCTGGGCATCGTCCTGGCGCTGGTCCGGAGTGCGGACCCGGGACGCATCGTGGCCGCTGTCGGCCTGGGCGGCGCGGTCACGGCACTCGGCGTCGTCGTCATCGGCATCGTGGGTGTGCTTGCGTTCGACCCCTTGTTCGAACTGTTCCACCAGGTCGCCTTCCCGGGTGGCAACTGGGCGTTCGACCCACGCACGGAGCGCCTGGTTCAGCTCTACCCATACGCCTTCTGGCAGCTCATCGCCGCCGCCCTCGGGGTCGTCGCAGCCGTCATCGGTGTGGTGGTATGGCTCGTGTCCAGGCTGCTGACGCGTCCGGCGCCAGCGCCAGGCGCCCGATGATCACCACCCGGCCATTCGGGCTGGAGGTGCGCATCGGCATCGGCTGGTTACTCAGCTATCTGCTCATCGCCGCGTCACTGATGCTCTGGTTCGGCATGCCAGAGGTCGCGTCGCTCCCGCCCGTCGTCCGGTTCGTGGCCGTCCTCGCGGTCCCAGTGCTGCTGTTGCCGGGCGTGGTAGCACACGAGCTGGCGCATGCCCTGGTCGCCCGGCGGCGCGGCCTGCCCGTGGAGGTGGTCGACCTGCGCATGGTGGGGGTGCCCGCTCACGGCTCCTCCGGTCAGGACCCGGGCACCGAAGCGCTGGTGGCCATCGCCGGGCCTGTCGTGAGCGCCATCCTGGGCGTGGCGGCACTCGCTTGCGGCGTGGTCCTGCTGGACAGCACGACGGAGGCCGCCGCGCTCGCCGCCTGGGTCTGCCTCTGCCTGGCCGCTGGCAACCTGCTGCTGGCCATCGTCAGCCTGTATCCCGGCGCGCCAATGGACGGCGGCCGGATCGTGCATGCCATCGCGCGGCGCACCAGCCCCGATGCTGCCACCGCCACACGACGCGCGGGCGCCGTGGGTATCGGCGCTGGCTGGCTGGTCATCCTCGCCGGCCTCGCCGTAGCCGTCGCCGGGGAGACGACCGCGGGCCTGTGGCTGATGCTCATGGGCTGGTTCCTGGGTCGTGCCGCACGCCTGGCCCGCTCACAGGAAAAGCTCATCCGCCTCACCGCAGGCCTGGAGGTGGGTGACGCCCTGCAGACGGACATGCCGGTCGTGTCACCCGGCCTGACACTTGACACCCTCATGACCCAGAACCAGCTGGTCAGTGGGCCAGAGGTCTACCCGGTCAAGCAGGGCGATGCGCTCCTGGGCATCATCAATGTCCGGGACATCCGGCGCATACCCGCCAAACAGCGTATGGAGCTGCGTGTCAGTGACCGGATGCGACCCCTCGCCAGCCTCCGCTCGGTGCGCCAGGACCAGCAGCTCTGGGATGCAGTCGCCATCCTGGAGCAGGGCCGCCAGGGTGCGCTGCTGGTCGTGGATGCGACGGACCCGGGCCACCTGCTGGGCATGGTCACCCGGGCATCCGTGACCCGGGTGCTCAAGAAGGGGACCCGCGTCGTGCCCGATGACAACGCAGGATGACGGACACGCATGATCCCTTGCTGACCCTGGAGGCGGCGCTCCAGCGGATGCTGTCGGACGTGCTGCCACTGCCGGCGGTGGAGGTGCCTGTGGACGAGCTCCTCGGCAGTGTGCTCGCGGCCGACATCCGCGCCCTGCATACCCTGCCGCCGTGGGATGACTCGGCGATGGATGGCTATGCCGTGCGCGCCGCGGACGTCGCGACCGCCACCCATGACAGCCCCGTGTCGCTCCGGGTCGTCGGTGAGGTGGCGGCGGGTCATATGGCCACGGCCAGCGTCATGCCGGGCACGGCGATACGCATCCTGACGGGTGCCATGCTGCCGCCTGGCGCGGATGCGGTGGTGCGCGTGGAGGACACCGATGCGCCCGCGGGTGTCGCCGCGCTGCCGGATCGGGTCGCTATCAACGTCGCCGCGGTGACCGGCACGTCGGTCCGACCGGCGGGCAGCGATGTACGGGCAGGCGACCTGGTGCTGGCGGCGGGTTCCGACCTGGCAGCGCATCGCGTCGGGGCGATCGTCGCGGCGGGTCATGGCGTGGCATCGGTGCATCGCCGACCCCGGGTCGCGATCCTGTCCACGGGCGACGAGCTGATGCCACCCGGTGCGCGGCTGCGGGGCGCCCAGATCCCCGACAGCAGCTCCGTGGCGCTCAGCGCCCAGGTCCGCGATGCCGGCGGCCAGCCGGTCGCCCTTGGCATCGCCCGTGATGACCGGCCGGACATCGTGGCGCGGCTGCACCGGGGTATCGAGGATGCGGACATCGTGGTCGCCAGTGGCGGGGTGTCGGTGGGCGCCCATGACGAGGTGCGCCTGGCCTTCGAGGAGGTCGGCCACATCGACCTCTGGCGGGTCGCCATCCAGCCCGGCAAGCCGCTCGCGTTCGGTCGGGCGCGGGATCAGGGTGGTCGGCAGGTCCAGCTGTTCGGGCTGCCGGGCAACCCCGTCAGCAGCTTCGTGACGTTCGAGCTGTTCGTGCGGCCCCTCATCCGTCGGATGGCCGGCCACGTGGACCTTGTGGGACGTACCATCGTCCGGGCTCGGCTCGCGAACGCAGTGAGAACGGATCAGGGTCGTCGGGCATACCTCCGGGTGCGCCTGGCGCAGGACGCACAGGGACAGTGGCTCGCGAGCCTGGCTGGCGGCCAGGGCTCGCACATGCTTTCCGGGCTCGCCGCAGCCGACGGCCTGGCCATCGTGCCCCAGGGGATCGGCGAGCTGGACGCAGGCGTAGAGGTGGACGTGATCAGTTTCGGACCCGGTAGCCAGGCCTACCCACCGGTCGTCGCGTGACGGATGGACCGCGGCCACCCTTCGAACCGACGGCCCGCAAGGACCGGCGCCGGCTGACCCACGTCGACCGACGCGGACGGCCGAGGATGGTGGATGTGAGCGCCAAGCCGGCGACACCACGACGGGCGATCGCCGAAGCTCGGGTGCTGATGGCCCAGGAGACCCTCAGCCTCATCATCGATGGCGCCGGACCCAAGGGTGACGTGATGTCCGTGGCGGAGATCGCGGGTGTCATGGGCGCCAAGCGCACCGCCGACCTCATCCCGTTGTGCCACCCCATCGCGCTCACCGACCTGGGCGTGGAGATCACGCCCGACCGCGTCGAGGGGCTGTTGCGCATCCGGACCACGGCTGCGACCGTCGGCCCGACCGGTGTCGAGATGGAAGCGCTGACCGCGGCCACGATCGCCGCACTGACCGTGTACGACATGATCAAGGGCATCGACCGCTACGCCGAGATCGTGTCCGTGCGCCTGCTGGAGAAGAGTGGCGGCAAGTCGGGTGAGTGGCGCCGACAACCGGACGATGCACCCGCAGGCCCCCGACCGAAGGCGCCCAAGGGAACCCGTGGTCCACACCGGGCCGGCTGACACCCGCCGATGACGCCAGCTGACAGCAACCAGGCGGCCGAGCCTGCCGTTCGGACGCTCGTCCTGACGGTCAGTGACAGCGTGGCCGCGGGCACCCGCCAGGACGCCAGTGGCGTGGTGCTGGCGCAGCGCCTGGGCACCCTTGGCTACGCCGTGCGGCGGGGCGGGGTCCCGGACGACCCGGAGGTCATCCGGGCGGCCGTGGCCGCGGCCGTGCTCTCCGGATCGCGACTGGTGGTCACCACGGGCGGCACCGGGCTGGGGCCGCGCGACCGCACCCCGGAAGCACTCACCGACTACCTTGACACCCTCATCCCCGGCTTTGGGGAGGTGATGCGTGCCGCTGGCCGCAAGTCGACAGCGCTCGCAGACCTGTCGCGATCGTTCGCGGGCGCGCGGGGTTCGGCGCTCATCATCGCGCTGCCCGGCAGTCCGCGCGGCGCCCTGGAGTCCCTGGCTGCCGTGGAGCCGCTCCTGGCGCATGCCCTGGACACCCTGGCGGGTCGGACCCAGGTCCATCCAGAGCCCAACGACGCCGGATCCGCGCGCAGATCCTGATGGACGAGCTGATGGGGCACGTGCCGCTCTATCCGCTCGCGCCGCTGGCGTTCCTTGTCGCGGTGACCCTGTTCGCGCTCCAGATGGCACGCCACCTGCGGGTGTTCGCGCGGGCACGGCCGGTAACCGTCACCGACCAGGGGGAGGCTCGGGTCGCCTCGTTCATCCGGTACTCCATCCTTCAGGTCCGGATGTTCCGGGACCCGTCGGCAGGGCTGGCGCATGCCGCGATCTTCTGGGGTTTCGTCATCCTGACCATCGGCACGGCCGACCGGGTCGCGTTCGGGTTGGTCCACGGCGTGATCGGCTGGCCCATCGACGGGTGGCTGTGGCGGGTCACGCTGGCACTCCAGAACGCACTGCTGCTGGCGGTCCTTGCGGGCATCGGCTGGTCACTGTTCCGGCGGGTGGTGGTCCGACCGGCACGCCTGACGCTCTCCCGTGACGGGCTCACCATCCTGCTGTTCATCGGCGGAGTGGTCCTCACGGAACTGCTGGCGGAGGCGTTCCGGATCGCGCGGTACGGCGACCCCGATGCTGCCTGGGCATTCGCAGCCGATACCCTGTCCACGCCACTGCAGGCACTCCTGGGACCAGACGCCCTGGCACTCGGCTATCTCGTCGCGTTCTGGGCAAACATCCTGCTGGTGTGTGCCTTCCTGGCGTACCTGCCGCGCTCCAAGCACCTCCACATCGCGACCGCCTTCTTCAACGCCACCTTCCGCAAGCTTGCGCCGCGCGGTGAGCTGCCAGCCATGGACCTGGAGGTCGAGACCGCCCGGTTCGGCGTCAAGACCATCGAGGACCTGTCCTGGAAGGACCTGCTCGACTCCTTCACGTGTACCGAGTGCGGGCGTTGCCAGGATGCATGTCCGGCCTGGCTGACGGGCAAGCCGCTTGACCCCAAGACGATGATCATGGGCATCCGGGATATGGCCGTAGACGCCGAACAGGGCGTGCCGTTGCTGCCCTTCATCCGCGGCGCGACCCCCGCCGAGCTGGATCGTGCGGCCCTCGACCGGCCCATCGTGGACACGGCCATCCCCTATGACGCGGTCTGGGACTGCGTCACCTGTGGCGCCTGCGTGGAGGCGTGCCCGGTGGTCATCGAACACGTGGACAAGATCGTGGGCCTGCGCCGCAACCTGGTGCTGGAGGAGAGCCGGTTCCCGCAGGAGCTCCAGGGTGCCTTCACCGCGATGGAGCGCCACGGCGACCCGTGGGGTCTGCCCGCCAGCCAGCGTCTCGACTGGACCCGGGGACTGCCGTTCGAGGTGCCCCTGGCGGCGACCATCGCGGCGGCCGGACCGGGCGCGGTCGCCGATCTCGAGTGCCTGTACTGGGTGGGTTGCGCGGCGTCGTTCGACGAGCGCAATCGACGGGTCGCTCGGGCGTTCGTGACCTGCCTCGAGTCCGCCGGCGTGCGCTACGCCGTGCTCGGCCAGGAGGAGTCGTGTACCGGCGACCCGGCGCGGCGGATGGGCAACGACTACGTCTACCAGATGCTCGCCACGGGCAATATCGCGACGCTCGACCGCTATCGACCGACGACCATCGTGACCGCCTGTCCCCACTGCTTCAACGCCCTCGGCGTCGAATACCGGCAGCTGGGGGGGTCGTACGAGGTGGTCCACCACTCGAGCTTCCTGGCGCGCCTGGTGGAGGAGGGGAGGATCCAGACCGCGCCGCCCGAACCGGGCGAACCTGAACGGCTCATCACCTACCACGACTCCTGCTACCTGGCGCGCTACAACGATGTCGTCGCTGAGCCGCGCGCGGTCCTGGGTGCCGTCGCCGGGATCCGGTTGACCGAGATGGAGCGCTCCGGCAAGGAGGGCTTCTGCTGCGGCGCCGGCGGTGGCCGGATGTGGATGGAGGAGACCCGCGGCACGCGCATCAACGCGGAGCGGACTCGTCAGGCGATGGACACCGGCGCTGACACGGTCGCCACGGCGTGTCCGTTCTGCCTGGTCATGCTCCGGGACGGCGTCAATGAGGTCGCCGCACCGATGCAGGTCCAGGACGTCGCCGAGATCCTGGCCGCCTCCCTGGCCACCTCGGATACCCGACGACACCTGCCCGTGATCCAGGCCTAGCCGAATGCGTGGCGTCGGCGGGCACCCGGCGGCTGCGCGGGCGCTGCTGCACGCGTTCGTGATCCTGTGCGTGATCGTCGATGTGGCCCTGATCACCATCATCCTCAACGGCGGCGGGTTCACCCACGATTCATTCGCCTATTGGTCGGTGGACCTGGCCGCGCCGTTCACCGCCAACGTGGGCGAGAAGGACGCATTCCTGTACTCGCCGGCCGCGGTGCAGGTATTCGCGCTGCTGGGCCTGCTGCCCTGGGAGGTGTTCCTGCTGGGCTGGACGGTGCTCCAGGTGGGCATCGTGCTGTTCCTGTCTGGCCGGTCGTGGTGGTGGGTGCTGCCGCTGCCACCGGTGTTCTTCGAGTGCATCGTGGGCAACGTCCACCTGCTCTACGCGGCGGCCATCCGGCTCGGTTTCCGGTTCCCCTGGATGTGGGCACTGATGCTGTTGACCAAGGTGACGCCGGGCGTCGGCCTGATCTGGTTCCTGGTCCGGCGGGAGTGGCGGGCGCTGGGCATCGCCATGGGTGCCACCGTGGCGATGGTGGCGGTCTCGTACCTTCTGGCACCGGACCTGTGGCGCCAGTGGGTCGACCTGCTGACGACCCAGTCGGGTGGTGACGTGCCAGAGTTGGCCGCGGTTCGGGTGCCGCTGACGATGCGCGTGGCCATCGCGGCGGTCATCGTCGCGTGGGGTGCCTGGACCGACCGGCCCTGGGTGCTGCCCATCGCGGTGCTGCTGGCCCAGCCGGTGATCTGGGTCGCCAGTCTCTCGATCCTGGTCGGCATCCTGCCGCTGCGTGGCGCGCGGGGTCGTGCCATCGCGGGTCAGGCCAGGGGAGCCGGCCGGGCCTGGTACCGGGCGTAAGCCCGTGCTCGACCCCGGCGGTTAGCGCAGGTGCATGTACAAGGCCAACGGTTCGCGATCGAGGAACCCCATGAGCGTCGCGAAGGCCTGGTCGTCGCCCGACACGGTCGTCGGTTGTGCACCGGAGCGCAGCGCCTGGGTGGTGGCATGGACGACGGCACTGTGTCGGCGCCCAGCCCCTCGCAGATCACCAGGATCCCGTTGCGGAGCTGGACGGTCATCTCCGCCCCCGTGTCGCTCACACTGGGGCTGTATCTCCAGCACCCGGTCCAGCGCCCGGATGCAGTTGTCAGGGAGCCGCGGCTTCGACCCCCGGATCGAGTGCAGGTTGGCGATACCGGTGAAGAACTCGTCAGCGATGACAACGACCTCCTGGTCGGGCAGATGGATGCCGAACTCGGAGATCGCCTCGCCCCCGCTGTAGAACACGTTCAGGCGGACGCCCGCGATGACCAGCTCGGTGTCTTGTGAGAGGGTGTGGGCGGGGCGATGTAGGCGCTGGCTCCCCCTGGCGGGATCAACCCGATTCCGTAGTGGTCCTGATCTTCTGCGGGCAGGAGCGCGCCCCCGTAGTAGGCCACTCCCATCGTCTGGCGCACCAGGGTCTCTCCGAACTCGTTGCGCCGTTCCGCCTCGAAGTCGTCCCAGGCGTAGACGCGACGTCGCCGGCTTCGACCGCCGCCCGGTCCACGATCTGGGTAGTGCCGCCGTTGCAGTGGTCGGAGTGGTGGTGTGAGTAGAAGATCGCCCGCACTGGCTTGTCCGAGAGCTTCCCGATCTCTGCGGCGATGTGCGCACCGGCCGCGGCGTTGACCCCGGTGTCGTAGACGATGAGCCCGTCGTCGCCCTCGATGATGGTGCTGTTTCCCAGATGATCCGTCCCCGTCCACGTCGCCGCTTGACCATGTGTTGCCCATCATCTAGTCTGCGACTGGTTGATGGATACCATCGGAGCCTTCGAGGCCAAGACCCACCTCTCAGCTCTGCTCGACCGCGTGGCGGACGGCGAACGCATCACCATCACTCGTCACGGCATGCCGGTGGCGATGCTGGTGCCGATCACGACTGGGCCGCAGATGACCCCAGCGGCAGCAGCCGAGCGTCTCCGAGCACTCCGACGCGGTGTCACGCTGAGCGGCGGGTCGCTGCGCGACCTGATCGAGGAAGGCCGGCGGTGAGTCGATTGGTCGTGGATACCTCCGTTACGGCCGCCTGGTGCTTCGAGGATGAGACGACCCCATTCACAGAGTCCATCCTTGACCGTGTCGCCCTCGACGGAGCGGTTGTTCCGGGTATCTGGCCGTTCGAGATGGCCAATGTGCTTGCAGTGGCTGAACGACGCGGGCGCCTGGAACCGTCCCGCAGCACGCAGTTCCTGGACACCTTGCAGGGACTGTCGATCGCCGTCGACCAGCAGGAGTCGGCCGCGGTGCTTCGGTCCGTCATCCCCGTGTCGCGGACGTATGGGCTGTCTGCGTACGACGCGGCGTATCTGGAGTTGGCGCTCCGGACGGACGCCGTACTGGCTACGAGCGACGGTCGGCTGCGAACGGCCGCCAAGCGCGCGGGGGTCGCGGTACTCGAGACCGAGTAGGCCTACCCACGTCGAGTTCGTCCCGAACCCCTATCGGGACGCCCAGTCTCGCCCCGGCCCAGCAGTCGATCATGATGAGCCTGTTGACGTCATCACCTCCGGCTGTCACCATCCGTCGCGTGAATCCTGTCTTCGCCCTGATGCCGCGCGGGATGTGTCCGTGTATGGGCATGCCCAGGCGGCCCCGACGTGCGGAGGATGGGGTCCTGATCCAGGAGTAGCGCGCGAAAGCTGACGCAGCCGGATCACGGACGAGGTCCCGGGGCCGCGGACTCCACGGTGGAGGTCGCGGTCCTTTTGTTCCTCCGAACCACACGACGGGTGTCGCCGACAAACGCAGGCCTGGCCCCGGCCGGTATCGTAGAAGATCCACGGCTCGCTCATCAGACGTATGACCACTCGCACGATGCAGTGATCACACCTGGAGGTTCCATCACATGGCAGCACTCGACGACACGACCAAGGCGGCATTCCGGCCCGAGACACAGGCGCTCCACGCCGGCCAGAAGGTCGACCCGGCCACGAACGCCCGGGCCGTGCCCATCTACGCCACCACGAGCTACGTGTTCGATGACGCCGCGCATGCGCAGCGCCTGTTCGGACTCCAGGAGTTCGGCAACATCTACACCCGCATCATGAACCCGACCACGGACGTGTTCGAGCAGCGCGTCGCGGCGCTCGAGGGCGGCGTGGCGGCACTCGGCGTGGCCTCGGGGCAGGCGGCCGAGACCCTCTCGATCCTCAACCTGGCACGCGCCGGCGATAACCTCGTCAGCAGCTCCAGCCTGTACGGCGGCACCTACAACCTGTTCCAGCACACACTGCCCAAGATCGGCATCACGACCACGTTCGTGGATGGCTCCGACCCGGCGGCCTTCGGTGCGGCCATCGACGACAAGACCAAGGCCGTGTTCCTGGAACTCATCGGCAACCCGCGCCTCGACGTCCATGACCTCCAGGCCATCGCGGACATCGCCCATGCCAAGGGCGTGCCGGTCATCGTGGACAACACGTTCGCGCCGTTGCTGGCCCAACCGCTCAAGCACGGTGCGGACATCGTCATCCACTCCGCCACCAAGTGGATCGGCGGCCACGGGACCGCGATCGGCGGCGTGGTCGTGGACGGCGGCACCTTCGACTGGGCCGCATCGCCCCGGTTCAAGCAGGACTTCGTGGACGGCGACCCGTCCTATCACGGCATCAGCTACACCGGCGCCTTCGGCAACCTCGCGTTCATCCTCAAGCTGCGCGTCGTGGGCCTCCGCGACCTGGGCGCGGCGCTCAGCCCATTCAACGCCTTCCTGTTCCTCCAGGGCCTCGAGACACTGCCATTGCGCATCGCACGCCACAGCGAGAACGCGCTGGCGGTGGCACGCTGGCTGGAAGACCGACCGGACGTCGCCTGGGTCAGTTATCCGGGCCTCGAGTCACATCCCTCGCACGCGCTGGCCAAGCGCTACCTGCAGGGCGGCTACGGTGGCGTGGTCACCTTTGGCGTCAAGGGCGGTGCGGATGCCGGCCGCAAGCTCATCGACAATGTCCAGGTGTTCAGCCTGCTCGCCAATGTCGGTGATGCCAAGTCGCTCATCATCCACCCCGCCTCCACGACCCACTCCCAGCTGGAAACGGAGGAGCAGGCGCTCACGGGCGTGACGGACGACCTCGTTCGACTGTCGGTCGGACTGGAGCATGTGGATGACCTCATCGCCGACCTCGCACGGGGTCTCGACGCGGCAGCCGCCGGGTGACCCCTGGCGGGTGTCGATGTCCGGCACGACGCTCGTGAGTGCGTCGGACGAGCGCGGGGTGACGTCACCTCGCGCTCCACTCCTGTCCACTGGCACCGTACTGTCGGTGCGCCTTGGTCCGTTGGAGCTCGTGTCCGGCGAGCGCATCGACGACCTTGCGGTGGCCTACCGGCACGACGGCCTGGCACCCGGCGACGGGGCGCAGGTCATCGTGGTGCACGCGCTGACCGGCTCCGCGGATGCGGCAGGCGACTGGTGGGAGCCACTCATCGGACCCGGCCGTGCCCTCGACACTGACAGATCTGGCGTCGTGTGCGCCAATCTCCTGGGTGGCCGCTATGGCACGACGGGACCCATGACCATCGATCCGAGCACCGGCAGGCCGTGGGGGAGCACGTTCCCGTCGGTCGGGACGCGCGACCAGGCGGCCGCGATCTGGCTGCTCGCCGATGCCCTGGGTGTCGACCGTGTGGCGCTCGTGACGGGCGGCTCGCTGGGGGGCATGGTGGCGCAGGAGATCGCGCTCCTGCAGCCTCATCGCGTCGATCGGGTCCTGCCCATGGCCGCGCCCGCTGCGACCGGTCCCATGGCCATGGCCTGGAACCGGATCCAGGCCACGCTCATCGACCGACTCGGCGACGAGGGCCTGGCACTGGCTCGACAGCTGGCCATGACTACGTATCGCAGCGAGGCCGACTTCGACCAGCGCTTTGGCCGTGAGCGGCAGGATGACGGCCGGTTCTCGGTCATCAGCTACCTCGACTACCAGGGCGCCAAGCTCGTGGAGCGGTTCGATGGCGACACGTACCGGATCCTGGCTGGGGCGATGGACCGACACGACATCGGCGAGGGCAGGGGGGGCCTGGTGGCGGCGCTCGACATGCTCGCCAGCTCGGGCACGCGCCTGACCGCGCTGGGCATCGAGGGGGACATCCTGTACGGGCCCCGCCAGGTCCAGGTGCTGGCCTCGGCAGCCGAGGCTGCCGGGGTCGAGACACGCTACCGCGAGTTGCGCTCGGACAAGGGCCACGATGCGTTCCTGGTCGAGTGGGACCAGCTGGCCACCATCATCCGGGAATGCCTGGCGGGCTGAGGCGGGGCGACCTCAGTCCGCGTGGATGACCAGGTCAGCACGGGCGCGGGTCGCCATGATCCGCCGGGCGTTCGACTCGTCAACGCTGGCCACCCATGCCGCAGCTTCCGCCGGCGACCGCCCGAACGCCTCGTGACGCGCCCGCAGTCGCGCACGCCGGACGTCATCGTCAAGATCCACGTACCAGACTGCATCGAACAGCGGTCGAAGCTCTGACCACGGCTCGTTCACGTCCAAAAGGTAGTTGCCCTCGGTGACGATGAGGCGGGCGCTGGGCGCGACCTGGATACGCGCCGCGATCGGCTCGTCCAGTGCCCGGTCGAATGCCGGGGCGAGGACCGTGTGGCCACCGGTCGCAGGGTCCCGCAAGCGGCGCAGGAGCGACAGGTACCCATGGCCGTCGAAGGTATCGATCGCGCCCTTGCGCCGTCGAAGACCCAGCTCGTCCAGCACCTTGTTGGAGAAGTGGTATCCATCCATGGGCAGCGACACGGCATCCTGCGACCCGATCCCAGCGACGATACGCTCCGCAAGCGTCGACTTGCCGGCACCCGGCGGACCGACGATGCCGAGGATGGCCCGGCCGTCGGCGTCCATCAGCTCCCGGGCCCGCCTGGTCCACTCGTCGATCACGCGGCCGCCATCTCAGTCCGCCATTGCGGCCCGCAGGACCGCGGCATAGTCGGCGAACGCTCGCTGGCCCAGCCGGGACGAGGCGGCCACGGTCTCGAAGCCGTGGAACGCACCCGGGAAGTGGTGCAGCTCCACGGGCACCTCTGCGTCGATGAGTCGCAGCGCATATGCGATCCCCTCATCCCGCAGCGGGTCGATGCCGGCCGTCAGCACATACGTCGGCGGCAGACCCCGTAGGTCCTCCATCCGGGCCGGCGCGGCGTACGGGCTGATGGACCCGGACTGCTGCCCGAGGTACCGCTGCCACATCAACTCCGCCTGGGGTCGGTCAAAGACGGGGGAATCGGTGAACCCTCGCATCGACGCCGTCTCCAGCCGATCATCGAGGACAGGGTAGATGAGCATCTGCTGCACGATCGAAGGGCCACCCCGGTCCCGGCTCAGCAGGCAGACTGCTGCGGCGAGCGCGCCTCCCGCGCTTGCCCCACCCACGACCAACCGATCCCGACGCAGACCGTGGGATGCGCCTCTGCGTGCGATCCATTCCAGCGTCACATACGCGTCGTCGAGTGCGGCCGGGAATGGAGCCTCGGGCGCCAGCCGATACTCGGGCGAGACGATGGCACACTCAGTGGCCTGGACAAGCGTCGCGCACATCTCATCGTCGCCCTCCGGCAGGCCCAGCGCGAATGCTCCCCCGTGGAGCCAGAGCATCACCGGCAGCGGATCGTCGTTGCCCTCGGGTCGATACGTGCGCAGTCGAAGGGTGGCTCCGTGCCCGTCCGGACCTTCGATGGTCGTGTAGCCAAAGGCGACATCGGGATAGTCCAGCAGCAGGTTGCGTGCGGCGGCTTCTCGTCCGGCACGTCGGTGGCCCTCGATGTCCCATGGGTCCGCAAGGTCAGCCGACCGTTCGAGCCAGACTCGACCGAGGCTGACATCCCCGGCAAGGTAGGGTCGCGCCAACGGGTCATCCGGCACTTCCCGCGGCAGTGGTTGGCCGTTCGCGTCGTAGCGGGCCACCACCCGACCTCGGCTGTCGGTGAGACCGGCGGCGCACTCGGCAAGCCGAGCAGCCGAACGGACGAGCGCATCGAAGCCCGCGTGGGCGTCGACAAGCCCGTCGAAGTAGCTGATGACGCGCACGGCGCTCTCGGCACCCGGATCGAGCTCGGACGACCGGATGAGCAGACCACGCACGGCCGCACGGTACCACCCCGCTCATTGGTCGCGGGGCGAGCGAGAGCAGGAGCGTCGCTGCTCGACTACGTCGTTCCTGTCGCCAGATGGCGGTCGGAGAGGCCGACTCTGCTGCATGGCAGGCGGCTACAGTCTGAGGAGGTCCGGCCACTCGGCGGCGATGCTAGAGTCGAAGGATCCCTTCGCAACGCCGAACTGGAGGTCGTCCGGGTGCAGATCCTGGTGCTCGTCAAGCCCGTGCCCATCGTGGGCACCGAGCGTCTGGATGCCCAGCATCAGACCCAGCGCGCAGCCCTGGAGCTCAATGGCAACGATGAGTACATGCTCGAGCGGGCGCTGAAACTGACTGAGGCAGGTGGTGGGGAGGTCTCATTGTTGGCCATGGCACCCGCCGCGGGCGTCGACGCCCTGCGCAAGGGCCTCGCCATCGGTGCGACCCGGGCCTATCACGTTATCGACGATGCGCTGGCGGGCTCTGACATCCGGGCGACGGTCAGTGTCCTGAGCGCCGCGGTCGGCCGCGTCGGCGCGGACCTGGTGTTCGTGGGCGCCGGATCGTCGGACGGCTCGGGCTCGGTGGTGAGCGCTGCCCTCGCAGCACGACTGGGTCTGGCGTACCTGTCAGACGCCGCGGACATCGCACTGGTGGACTCGCCCGGAGCATCAGCGGTGCGGGTCCGCCGACCGATGGATGGCGGCCGCGAATTGGTCCAGGTCGGGCTCCCAGCCGTGGTCATGGGCACCCAGCTGCTCGGCGAACCGCGCTACCCATCCCTACGCGGCATCATGGCCGCGAGGAGCAGGGAGATCATCACCTGGTCGCTCGCTGACCTGGGTCTCGACCCCGCCACCGTCGGCTGGGTTGCGGCGACCACGCGCGTGGTGGAGGCCGTCGCACCGTCCGCACGCGGCACTGCCACGGTCATCAACACCACGCCTGACGCCGCAGCGTCTGCGGTGCTCGACTTCCTGGTCAGTCGAGGGATCATCTGATGGCGACCATCTGGGCGGTCTGCCGTGCGGTCGCCGGTCAACCAACACGATTGAGCCTGGAGTTGGCGACCCTGGCCCGGACGCTCGGGGCGGCCAGTGGCGGTGACGCCGTAGGGCTGGTGATCGGCGACGATCCTGCCGCGGCGGGCAAGGTCCTCGCGACGTATCTGCCCCGCCTCGTGGGCATGCCGCCGACCCCGGCGCGACCGTGGGGCGCGAGCGCGGCCCAGCTGGTCATCGATCAGGTCGACCCGGTCCGGGACATCGTGCTCGTGCCCGCCGACCCGGAGGGACTCGCCCTTGCCGGGATCCTGGTGGGTCTGACGGCGATGCCCGTCCTTGTGAATGCGACCGGTGTCCGCTGGGACCACGGGCTGTACGTCGTCGACATGAGCACCTTTGGGGGCCGGCTCCGCACGACCAGCACGTTCACAGGTGCCGGTGGCGGCATCATCGTGGTGCGACCAGGAGCAGTCACGGTCTCCACGGTCGGTGTCGGGCCTGGCCTCGCGGAACTGATCGAGCCGGCATCCAACGCCGCGAGCCAGATGCCCTCGGACGTAGAGGTCGTCGAGCGGGTCCCAGCCGGCATCGAGACGACCGCTTCCATCGAGGAGGCCCGCATCGTCGTCGGCGGGGGCCGCGGTGTCGGCGGGCCGGATGGGTTCCGGCTGCTGGCTGAGCTGGCGGCCACGCTCGGCGGTGCCGTTGGCGCCACGCGTGCAGCCGTCGACGCCGGCTGGATCGACTATGCCCAGCAGATCGGCCAGACGGGCAAGACCGTCCGTCCCGACCTGTACATCGCGTGCGGCATCAGCGGCGCCATCCAGCACAAGGTCGGAGTCCAGACCGCAGGCACCATCATCGCCATCGACCGGGACCCTGACGCGCCCATCCGCGAGTTCGCAGACGTGCTGGTGGTGGGTGACCTGTTCGCGGTGGTCCCCGCACTCACCGATGCGATCCGGGATCGGCGCGCCGTGTCCTGACCTATGGTTCGCGGGCAACCGGGGTGGCCCACCGAGGGGCGGGTCGACCCCGTACTCGGCCGGTGGCCGGTTCGGGAGCCGGTCTCGCTGCCCCTGACAGCCTCTAATCGAGCACTCCATCCCGGCGCAGGAACTGGCGCTGGATGACCGCGAACACCAACACGGTCGGGGCGGCCAGGAGCACCGACGCAGCCATCAGCAGTGGCCAGTTGGTGCGGTCCAGCTGTTGGAGCTGTCTGACGCCGACCGGGAGCGTGTACGACTCGGGCGACTTGAGGTACAGGGTGGGGCTGATGAAGTCGCTCCAGTACAGCAGGAAGGCGAGGATCGACACCGCGACGATGGTCGGGATAGCCAGGGGCATGGCGACGCGCTGCCATACGGTCAGGGCGCCTGCGCCTTCGATGCGGGCCGTCTCGTAGACCTCGACCGGGACCCGGCGGAAGGCCCAGTAGAAGAGCAGCACGAACAGCGGGCTGGAACCCATCAGCGCGGGCGCGATGAGCGCCCCAAGATCGTCCACCAGGCCGACCTGGCGGAACAGCAGGTACCGAGTGAGCCACAGGGCGCTGATGGGCACCATCAGGAGTGCGACGGCGAACACCAGAAGACGGCGTCTGAGGGGCGCCTCCAGCTGGGCGATGGCAAAACCCGCCATGGACGCGGTGACCAGGGTCAGGGGCACCGCGATCGCGACCACGATCAACGAATTCAGCAGGTAGCGCTCGAATGGCAGCAGCCGGAACATCTCGGCGTAGTTGCCGATGCTCACTGGATCCGGGATCCACTCGATGGTCCGCGCCGGCGGCAGGCCCGGCTGGCGCAGGGAAGCCGCCACGACCCACACCAGGGGCAGCAGGAACGTCGCCGCGACCGCCACCGACACGAGGTGGTGGAGGACCGCTCCCAGGGCCAGGCCCGGTCGCCGGTCAGATGTCATCGGCGTACCCCCGCCAGCGAAACACGCTGTACACCACCACGAACGCGACGGCAGTCAGCAGGAACAGCGACAACATGAGCGCAGAGCCGAGGCCGAACCGGAACCGGTCGAACGCCTCCTCGAAGATCAGCAGCGGCAGGAACAGCGTCGAGTAGTAGGGGTCCCCACCCGTCATGAGCACCGACGGCGTGAAGGTGTACTGGACCGCGACCACCACGTCCCGGAAGGTCAGCAGCAGCAGCCATGGCGCGAGCAGCGGCAGCGTGATCCATCGGAACTGCTGGATGCGGCTGCCACCATCGACCGTGGCCGCCTCATAGGTCTGGTGAGGGATCCCCCGGAGGCCGACGAGCAGCACCAGGAAACCTTCACCGATCTGGAACAGGGACATCACCACGAACGGGTACTTGGCAGTCTCGGCGTCGGCCAGCCAGCCCGGCATCGGGAGACCAAGCCCCTGAAGCACCAGGTTCACGGGCCCGTACAGGGGGTTGAACACCCACAACCAGATGAGCGCGAACGCGACATCCGGGATCACGGTCGGCAGGTACACGGCAGCCCTATAGGCGCCGACACCACGCCGACGTTGGCTGAGCAGGAGCGCCAGCGCCAACGCACCCAGCACCCGTAGGGGAACTGCCAGGAGCACGAAGAACAGGGTGTTGCCGAGCGCGATCCCCGTCAGTGGGTCAGCCGCCAGGGTCCGGAAGTTAGCGAACCCGACGTAGACGGGCGGCGACAGCGCGTCATATGACGTGAAGGCAAGGCCTGCCGACATCACCGCCGGCAGCCCCACGAGCAGGAGCGTCCCGACCAGGAACGGCAACAGCATCAACCACAGCTGCGCTCGCCACGAGATCCGATTCACTCCGGGTGATCTTCCATGCGGGCTACCGGCCTCGGCACTGACGGCGCCTGGCAGTTATTCGCCGGGCCCGAAGAACACCTGGGTGCGGGCGATGGCCTCGGCGATCGCCTCATCCACGGAGGCGTTGCCGTAGAACGCGCGCTCCAGCTCCTCGCCCGCAAGCTCCTCGATGTCCACCCAGCCTGGGAGGACCGGGACTGCGCGGATGGTGGGCAGGGAGGATAGGAACACCTGGCTGTTGGCAGGCTTGGCCGCGGGATCGAGGAACGCGTCCGACTGGCTGACCTCCACCAGGGACGGCACCGTTCGACCCGATCGGGCGATGACCGACTGCCCCGGAGCGGAGTTGGCATATTCGATGAACTTCCACGCCGCATCCTTGCTCGCCGCACTGGCTGGCATGCAGTAGGCGTCCGAGTGGAGGATGCCGGCCTGCTCCGTGTGCTGCGGCAGGGCCGCGACATCCCAGTCGAAGCCGGTGATCTGGCGATACGTCGGCACGCCCCGGCGGCTGTTGAGGAACATCGCGGTGCGGCCGTTCTGGAATCGGCTCTCGCTGTCCTCTGCTGCCTCCTCGACGGCGCTGGGCACCACGTGATGCACCACCTGGAGGTCGACGAACCACTGGATGGCTTCCCGCGCGGCGGGTGTGTCGAAGGCCAGCCGGATGGGCAGGCCGCGGTCGCTCAAGGTGACCAGCTCACCGCCGTTCTGCCAGATGAAGGGTGCGACCCGGAAGATGGACGCCTCGGTGCCCAGCCCGAACTGGTCGGTCCGGCCATCAGCGTCGGTATCGAGCGTAAGCGCCTTGGCGGTCGCCAGGAACTCCTCCCAAGTCCAGTGATCTGTGGGGTAGGGGAGCTCTGCGGCGTCGAACAGTGCCTTGTCGTAGTAGACCACCAGGCTGGACAGGTTCTGGGGGATGCACATCAGCTCACCCATCCATCGGAATGGCTCCAGGGCCTCCGGGTAGAACTCGGCCTCGCCGACGAGCTCGCTCTGGTCCAGGTACGGACCCAGCGGCTCCAGGACGCCGCGGGCGGCGAACTGCGCGTATCGGCGGTAGTTGATGAGCACGATGTCCGCGGGCGTACCCGCGGAGAAGTCGAGGCCCAGACGCTGTCGATAGTCGGCCTGGTCCGGGATGTGGATCAGTTCCACGTCGATGTCCGGCTGAGCTGCCTCGAATGACGTCACCAGCTCCTGGTACGCGACGAGCTCTGCCGGATCGCCGAAGACCATGAACGAGACATCCCCTGCTGGGGCGACGACACTGGGATCCTGTGCCGCGGCTGGCAGGGCACCGACCGAGCCCGCGGCCACGAGTGCTGCCACGAGCGGGGCGCCAAGCCGGGATGCGGTGCTCACGACGGTGTGACTCCTCTGCCGGACTGCACGACGCCGGTATCATACGGGCGGTCCCGTGTCCCGCCGATGAGCGCCCGAGGAGGCCCACATATGGCCAGTCCCAGCCGACTGGAGCGGGCGGAGGCCGAGCTGTCGCGAGCGCCCATCCTGCCTGCTGCCGGCCTCATCTACCTGGGCTTCGGCCTGGTCTTCGGGGCGGTCTACCTGGTGGGCGACGTCCAGACGTCCCTGTTCCCGACGGGCTGGATCCTGCCCTTCGTGCTGGTGGTCACAGGCGCGCTCATGACCGTCCGGCGACGCTTCGACATCGTGGCCGTGCTCTGGTTCTCGCTCGCGGCCATCGTGTTCCTGCTGGACCTGTCACTGGTCACCCGGGCGCTGGACCTGGGTGTCGCTGACCCGGCGGGCTTTGATGCCACCATCATCGCGTTCGCCTTTGCCCTGGTGCCCCTCGCCCTGCGACCCCAGTTCCGGAGCTGAACCCGCGAGCCGCGGCCGGGCCCGAGGTGGTCAGGCACGGCGGAGCAGGACGGCCTGCCCCTGGCCGCCGCCACCGCAGATAGCCGCGACGCCCGTCTCGGCCCCCGAGCGGCGCATCTCGAGGGCCAGGGTCAACAGCAGCCGGAAGCCGCTGGCGCCCAGCGGATGGCCCAGCGCGATGGCGCCGCCATTGACGTTCAGTCGTGCGTGGTCGATGCCCAGGTCGATCATCGACGCCAGTGCCACCGCCGCGAACGCCTCGTTGATCTCCCATCGATCGACGTCACCGGGGGTCATGCCGTGGCGCTCCAGGAGCAGACGCGCGGCGCGGGACGGCTTGGTGTGCAACGAGTGATCCGGGCCTGCGATGAGGGCACTGTCCAGGATCACCACAAGTGGCTCGACCCCGGCCGCCTCGGCACGCTCCCGGGTGGTCACGATGCCGGCCGCACCGGCATCCGAGATCTGCGACGAGTTGCCTGCCGTGATGGTGCCCGCGGGCGAGAAGGCCGGTCGCAGTCCGCCCAGCGCCCCGATCGAGGTATCTGCCCGGATCCCCTCGTCTGCCGCGACCGTGGCCCGGCCCGTGATCACCGGCACCACTTCGTCGGCGTACCGGCCGGCGACCCACGCCGCCGCCGCGCGTTGATGAGACGCCGCCGCGAACGCGTCCTGGTCGGCGCGGCTGATGCCCATCACGCCCGTCGTCGCGTCCGCCTGGGGTCCCATACCGACGTCCTCGAAGGCGCACCACAGGCCGTCGCGGACCATGGTGTCCACGAGCGTGGCATCACCCAGCTTCACGCCGCCCCGCATCAACGTCGCGTGGGCGGCGCGACTCATGGACTCAAAGCCACCCACCAGGACCACGCCAGCGTCCCCGGCCCGCACCAGCGCGGCTCCCAGGACCGCCGAGCTCATGCCCGAAAGGCATACATCGTTGACCGTGATCCCCGGCAAGGTCGTCGCGGCGCCACCCCGGACCGCTGCCTGGCGGGCCGGATCCTGGCCCAGGCCAGCCTGGAGCACGCAACCCATGATCACCCGGTCAGGTGCCAGCCCCGCCCCACGCTCCAGGGTCGCCCGGACCGCTACCGCGCCGAGGTCGACCGCAGGCACGCCCGACAGTGCACCACCCAGTCGGCCGATGGGTGTGCGAGCGCCGGTGGCGAGCACGATGTCGCCAGGGGAGGCACCGCGTTGGGCGAGGGACATGACGGCAGTATCGTCGCAGGTGCTCCTGCCTGTCGTGTAGTCTGTCGGTCTCGACCACCAGCGCTGGTGGTCTGCTAGCCGACGGAGACTCCCGGGACCGTGCGTTGCCCCAACTGCGGCGAACGCGACACCAGGGTCGTGGACTCCCGCGACCTCGATGACGCCGCCATCCGCCGCCGACGCGAGTGCGCCACCTGCACCTCCCGCTTCACGACGTATGAGCGCATCGAATCGGCGCGCCTCACGGTCGTCAAGCGCAGCGGCACGCGCGAGGACTTCGACCGGGCCAAGGTCGCCGCGGGCATCCAGAAGGCACTCACCCGACGGCCGGTGCCGGCGGGCGCTGCGGATGAGGCGGCCGATGCCATCGAGGCCCATCTGCGCTCCCTGGGCGCCAACGAGGTCTCGTCCACGACCGTCGGCGAGCTGTCCATGGAGCGCCTGCGCGCCCTGGACCAGATCGCATACATCCGGTTCGCGAGCGTCTACCAGTCGTTCGATGACCTGGAACAGCTGAAGCGCGAGGTCGACACGTTGTTCGCGGAGCGATCACCGGAGGTGCCCGGGCAGGTGTCCCTGGAACTGGTGGCGCCGGCACCCAAGCGGATCGCGCTCACCGGGCCCGGCGGCTCGCCCACCCGGCGCCCCACCCGCCGCCGATGAGCGTCCTGTCCGACCGCGACATCCGGGCCTCCGTGGAGGCCGGTCGAGTGCGCATCGACCCCTGGGACGCCGATTGCCTCCAGCCATCGTCCGTGGACCTGCATCTCGATCGCGAGTTCCGGGTCTTCCGCAATAACCGCTATCCCTTCATCGATGTGCGCCAGGCGCAGCCGGACCTAACGGAGCTGGTGTCCATCACGGACGAGGAACCGTTCATCCTGCATCCGGGTGAATTCGTGCTGGGCCAGACCCTGGAATGGGTGGAGCTGCCGGACGACCTCGTCGCGCGACTGGAGGGCAAATCCAGCCTGGGCCGCCTGGGCCTGCTCATCCACTCCACGGCGGGTTATGTCGACCCGGGCTGGAAGGGGACGCTCACACTCGAGCTATCCAACGTGGCCAACCTGCCCATCGCGCTGTACTTCGGCATGAAGATCGGCCAGATCAGTTTCTTCGGCATGTCCAGCCCGGTCGAGCGGCCGTATGGCAGCAAGGCGCTTGGCTCCAAGTACCAGGGTCAGTCCACCCCGACGGCGTCCGCCTCGTACCGCGACTTCGATCCCGTCCGGCGCCTCGAGAAGGGCGGCCCGCGCGAGCCCGGGGGCTGACCGGACATGAGCATCACCGCGAACGTCGATTGGCGGACCGACCTGGGGGGTGGCGTGCGCGTCGCACTCGTCCAGGCGGGCACCTTCCGGTCGGATGCGGGGACCATCTTCGGGCCCGTGCCACGACCCATGTGGGAGCGCCTGGTCACGGACGAGATGGCGCCTGACGGCTCGCTCACCCAGGCGCTCAACTGCCTGCTCATCGAGACCCCTGCGGGCCGGGTCCTGGTGGAGACGGGCATCGGTGAGCGCATGGATGATCACCACCGCGCCCAGCGTGGCGTGGCGGGTGACCCGATCCTGCCGGCGCTCCGGGATGCCGGCTTCGACCCCGGATCGGTCGATGCCATCGCGCTCAGCCACCTCCACTTCGACCACGCGGGCGGCTTGCTCACCGCGGATGGCACGCGCGCGTTCCCGCGGGCACGGGTCGTTGCCCAGGCGGCAGAATGGGAGTCCGCGCTGGGCACCAACCCGAGATTGCAGGCTTCGTACGATCAGGCGGAGCTGCGTCTGGTCGAGCCGTGGGCTCGGGGCACGTCCGCCGATGGTGAGGCGGAAGTGATGCCGGGCGTCTCGGTCATCCGAACCAGCGGCCACTCCGGCGGCCACCAGGCGATCATCGTGCGCGGCCCCAACGGGACCGTGGGCTTCATCGGTGACCTGTTCATGCGCCCGTGGGGCGCCAACCCGCGCTGGATCAGCGCCTTTGACGACTACCCGCTGACGAGCGTCCAGGTCAAGGCGGAACTGTTCCGTCAGGCAGCCGAGGAAGCGTGGACCGTGGTGCTGTCGCACGAGCCACGGCGGCCGGTCGGCCGCCTGCTGCCAGACCGGGACCGCTTCCGCTTCGAGTCCCTCGTCTAGGGTCGGGGCCGGTCGATGACACGCGGTCCGAACATCCTGCGCCTGCTGGTGGTCCTGACCATCACGCTCGCAGTGATGGCGGGCGGATCAGGTGCTCTCGCGGACGGCGACAAGGCCTGGTACCCGCGGGCGTCACCGATGAGCAGCTCGCCCAACGACTCCTGCTGGGATACGGCATCGCCCGACTGGGCACAGCTCGAGGGCCGTGCCCAGGCACGCTCAACGTTCCATGACCTGCGCGACCTGGCGCCTGCGGGCCTGGCGCCGGCCGTTCTGCGGCGGCAGATGGATGACTGGGCGTTCGCGGATGCCCGGTCGACGCTGCGACTGGCCGGCCGCATCGCGACTCGCCTCGCCGCCCTCCCGCCGGGCACGCCTGGTCTGACCCGATACTGGACGCGCTACGAGGGAGCGACGACGGTCCAGGACCTGGAGCGACTGGGCCAGTCCATCGAAGCGGATCAGGCGACCAGCACCTGAGCAGCTTCGCGTCAACCGCCCGGGGACGATGAGAGCCTCGGGGCCGCCGGTGACCCGGCCGGGATGATGGTCGAGAGCAGCTCCTCCGCACCCGCCATCGACAGTGGCCCGTAGTGGACCGCGCGGATGATGCCCTCGGCATCGATGAAGTAGCTGGTCGGCAGGCCGTATCCCCGCCAGGCACGGAACACCTGAGAGGTGCCGTCGAACCCGATGGTGTACGGCAGGTCATAGGTCTCGGCATAGCGCTGGACCTCCTCCGGGGAGGCCTCCTGGACGCTCACCGCGACGAGCGCCAGGCCGTCATCGACATGCGCCGCGTACGCGTCCCGCAGGACCGGGGTCTCCAGCTGGCACGGCGGACACCAGCTGGCCCAGAAGTTGACCCACACCGGGCGCCCTCGAAGCGCGGCAAGGGTCACCGGGTCGCCATCGAGGTCCGTGAGCGTCACCGGCTGGCCGTCCTGCATGCCACTCAGCTCGGGCGCGGCCTGGCCCACGGCGAGCCCTTCGGTCCGTTCGCCGATGACGAAGAACGAGGCGCCCGGTCGGGGTGCGACCGTGGGTGTCGCGGTGCCGATGGGCGCGGTCAGCAGCGTCAGCAGGAGCGCCGTCCCCAGCAACGTCCCCAGCAGCGCCACGATGTGGGTGAGCGTGAAGGGACCGATAAGGCGGCGACTCCAACGCCCTGGTGGCCGCGGCGGGGCGGGGGAGGGTGTCTCGAGCGTCACTGCGGCCGCGCGCTCAGACCTGGGGCCAGTATGCGATGAAGGCGTTCGAGAACCAGGACAGCCAATCGAACAGGATCGCGAAGCCCATGACCACCACCAGCGCGCCACCGACCACCTCGATGGTGTGGCCGTGCCGCAGCAGCGGTCGCGTGATGGCCGGCGTCCGGTCGGCGGCGATGGCCAGTAGCAGGAACGGGATGCCGAGGCCCAGCGAATAGGCGATGAGCAGCGCCCCGGCCTGGGTCAGGCTCTGGCCGACGGCCGCCATGGTCAGGATGGCGCCCAGTGTCGGGCCGATGCAGGGCGTCCAACCGACCGCGAACACCGCGCCGAGCACCAGGCCACCGGTGATACCGCGCCGGGGGCCGGCGGGCCGGAACGACACGAGGCGATCGAGTGGCCGCCAGCTGCCGGCAAGCCGGCTGAGCCGGAGCACACCCATCAGGTTGAGACCCAGGACGATGAGCAGCAGGCCGCCCAGCTTCTGGATGGTCGGCAGGTAATCCCGCAGCGGGGACATGGCGGCGGACAGTGACAGGCCCAGGACAGTGAACACGGTCCCGAAGCCGAGCACGAATGCGATGGCATTGGGCAGCGCGGCCAGCCGATGCGTGGCGGCCCAGGAGACGCGCGGTGGAGCGGAGGAGGTCGAGCTGGCACCGGAGCTCGCAGCGACCAAGCCAGCCGAAACCGTCGCCGTGGCAAAGGCCGTCTCCCCGCCGTGGGCGACCACCGCGCCCAGCTGCCCGAGGTACGCCGGCACCACCGGCAGCACGCAGGGCGACAGGAACGAGATGAGTCCCGCCAGGAGCGCCACGCCGAGCGTCAGGTCCACGAACGATGGCTCAGGCGAGGCGCGGCAGGGTCGCGTCGAGGAACGCCCGCAACTGGCGTCCGCTGGTCACCAGCGGTAGCTCCGTGTCGCCGATGACTATGACG
>Ga0105047_10002050_pt1 | contig 36082 bp, 29 predicted proteins | sample MAT04_FD_78384 | JGI IMG/M metagenome (GOLD analysis project Ga0105047, IMG submission 78384) | Freshwater microbial communities from Lake Fryxell liftoff mats and glacier meltwater in Antarctica - MAT-04 (megahit assembly) | ecosystem: Environmental > Aquatic > Freshwater > Ice > Liftoff... | reverse complement strand
ATGGTGTAGGTATCTTTGTATCTGTAGCCGAAGCAACTGGCGGATTATCATCTGCAAAATCTAGTACCTGAGCATCTTGCAATAACCCAGCAAAAGTACCGAACTCGCCTTCATAGGCCTCAATGCGCACCGTTACTCCAGTTGGCGGCACAAACGGAACCGTAATTATGCCCGGGCTAATGCACTGTCCTCCAGTGGCGGTATGACCAATGAATATGCCAGATTCTTCATTAAAGTAAGACATCTGAATTCGAATCTGCTTTACGCGCGTGCACGAATAGCGGGCAAAGACCTGCTGCTGGCGTATGGCCGGGTAAGGGTCGATTGAAAACGGTTGGCGCAGGAATGAATTTTTGCCCAGAATATCGCAAGCAGGTTGGCCAGCAATACAGTTGTTGGGAATGACGAACCCCGAACGTGCAGAGTCTGTAATGACCAAATTCAACGGAAATGTGATTGAGTACCAGTTTGTTGGTGCAGTGAAGTATCCACGGGCATCGATTGGAACAGTTGTAGAGATTCCAGTGTTGTCTAGCAAGAACGCGCAGTTGGGAAAATCGCCTGGTTGTGCGGTAATGCTAAATACCCGCTGGTAGAATTCTCCTGCCTTTTCGGCATTGTTGAAGATCTCCACCTCTTGGGGGATAACTGGATTACACGAAACTTGCGCCTGTGTTGTGTTGGTGCTTAAGATGCCCCAAAGCAACAGTAATGCTACTGCCAGAAGGCCAAGTAGCCAGAATAAACGACCGTATTTACGCTTTAACATGTCTATATTTCTCTCCTATTAATCTGTTGACGAACAACGTCAGGAATCAGAATTGATTCACTGATCAATCATTATACATATCACCGCAAGACCAAAAAATAGCAGCCTTAAAGGCTGCTATTCAGGAGTAAAAAAGAGGTTTTAAAGGTCTCCTAAACCTCCACCCCATTCCACAAGGTAATTGCTACTGCGATTTGCAGATTTAATTGTCTGTGACTTAAGTGTTGTTAATTCGTCTGTTGGCTTATAAAGCATGAATACTCTAAATGAATTGTCTAGCTTACCAGTTACATCTAACTTGGCAATTCTGTCTACTTCCTCGTTGAATAAGAAGGTAATTTGTACATTTGCTTTGCTAGATTCCTCTAGCTTTGGCAACCAATATTCTAAGAACTGAGCCCTTTCTTTAGCATTTAGATTCATTGCATTTAAACTAGTTTCTAGATAAGCCTTGGCATCTGCTTTAGATCCAATCCAGCCTGTTCCTTTTGGAGTAGCGAAAGGGTTGGCTACACTGTCCCACCATAAGTAGTCATATGTTTTGCCATCTTCTGCATTTAATAATGTGCCGTCTGCTCTTGTTGTTACATTCCAACCACGAGAGTTATATTCGGGTAGAGTAAATGCAAGTTCGCCGTTTGGAATTACTTTTACATTAAAGTTTGTGCCTGAAGGAGCATACATGTAAATTGCTGGTTTGGCACAGCCTCCTGCTACAACAAAATCGTAATTTGTGTAACGTTCCCAGAAACCTTGACTATTCTTTAGGTAGAAAACAGGGTTGTACCCCATAAATTCCTGGAATGTGTAGGGAGTTGTATCGTCACCACTAAAACTGTTGTATTGGTTTAATTGGTTGCCAATATAGTCTTCGTCATAAATCTTTTTTGTATATGCCTCACCTACACCACCATTGGCTGCATAGAGATCTTTGCCGTTACTAGTGGTACCAATTTTCTTTAATTCGGACTTTTTAGGAAAATCTGCTTCTGTAAGTGCTTCCGAAATACCACAACCAAAGGCTGAATTATCTATGAAGTAGTCTGAGGAATTCTCTAGAGCTGAATTATCGAACTTTAATTGTTTTATGTTTTCGCCAAAGTTCAATTTAGTAATGCCAAAGTTGGTAATTTTGCTAAGTTCTACCAAGAAGCCGTCGTCTGTTAAAGCAAAGTATGTGTTGTTATCTTTGGTATAAACAGGTTCATTATTTATCTTATCTACACCTGCTAAGTTGTTATCTGCTAGATATTTTCGAGTAAATGGTCGCTGAGGATTGTAAATATAGTAACCTTGGGTATAAAAATCTGTACTTTCGCCTAGGAAATACTCGGGAGCATTTTCTGAAGTAATTCTAACTCCCAGATTTTGTATTAAGCTTAAATTCCAAGTTGAACCCTTGCTCCATACGTTCTTTTCTTTTGGTAGGTTAGTGCCAATAATGTTCTTGTTTGCTGTATTTAGGCTCACTATTAAGTCAAAAAAATATGGTCCATCTATTACAAAATCACTTTCAAGATCGCTTTTAACAGGTAAATATTTTCCTTCAGGAGATCTTAGCGCTCGGGTAATACTATAGAAAGTAGTGTCGCTATCTCCTAAACCTGCTACATCACTCATTACAGTAACAAAATCCCAGTCGGCAACATTGGTTCCAAGTACTTTACCTGTACTAACTTTCCCTGCCAAATAAATAGACTTAACTGTTTCTACTCCGGTTGCTATTACTTTATTGTCTTCGTAATCTTTGTAAGTAAACAGAGCTTCTGGTTTTGATGTTTCTAGGGTAGGTTCTGGGTTAAATGCAACCGTAAAGCTACTGTCATTGTCCAGCTTATAAGTAAGTGTTTTTCCAACAGGAGTAGGAGTAACAACTGGGGTAGGCACTGGTGTAGGAGTTTCTGGGGCTGGTGTTACACATCTGCCAGTTCCAGGTGCACAGCTACTTGCATTGCTATTGGCAATAGTATTTAAAACGACAACTCCAACTGCTGTAAGCGCAAAACACAAGAATACTACTGCAATAATAAGGCCAATAATAATTTTCTTTTTCTTCGACATTCCCCCAGATGCAAATTTTTCTTTGGCTAGTGAAGATTTATGACTAAACCCAGCCGGCTTAGGCATTGGTTTAAGCTCCACTTTTTGTGGTTCTTCGTTAATAGGGGGTTCCGAGTTCTCTGATTGGGGCTCCATCAATAGAATAGATTATGTAAATTAGTACTATGAGAAACTATAGCAAAATTATTGAACGATAGCTGCTAATTCATTATAGAATTAAGAGATAAGTAGTGTTTCAATTTACTTTTTAAGTACTAAAAAATGGCAAAAGGTAGTGGCACAAAAGCAGACCCCTGGGTATTACAGACTCCTCCTGGAACATCTGAATACACAATGTATAAAGATGAAGAATCGGACCCCAAGGTAATAGTGTGCACGGTTGGGGCTACAATTTTAAAGTACGATTTACGTGCAATTGAAGATTTACACAAGATGCTAAAAGATAATGGCGACTGGGTAGAGCTTGGCAGCGCAGACGAGCAAAAGCCTGCCAAAGATGGAACTGTAGAGGCTTGGGGCAGAAGCGAGAAAAACCCTCTTGGCGGTTGGTATGGCTTAAAGAAAGGTTTGAGGGGAAGATTTGGCATGTATATGCCACCTTTAATGGAAGCATTGGGTTTGGCAGAGTTAGAGCATAACCCAAGAAATAATAGGATGCGTGCTATTTAGTTGCCTTTAGTGCTCCCCAATCTACTAAAAGTACTGGCGCCATTCCGTTTTATAACTTTCCATTGGGCTTTGGCGCGCATGCGAGCAATGAAGATAGAGATAAAATTGAAGAGGGCGTTGCGCTTAACTATTTGCAGATTTTGGTCGAAGCTAAAGTGTTTTAATAATGATTTATCGAGGATTGGAGGCGACAACTCATTAGTAAGTAACATTGGATATAGCGTGCATACCTGTTTTTCTGCGACTAGAACTCGGCTGTAAGCTCCTATAAAGTCTTGATAATTTCCTGCACCAACAGCCACTTTAACAGCGTTGCGACAGTTTATGTAGGCAAGATTATTTGTAGCAATATATCTGCGCAGCCAAATGTCGTCAGACATTAAATTCTCTGGAAACTCTGGTATTTTGTTTTTATTGATTATGCAAAGTCCGCCATCAATATAGAAATCACTAAAGAAAACTCTTTCTACTGGCTTTAAATCATTAATCAGCATTAGCATTTTTTTGAACATCATCCTAGGGTCATTTAGCACAGCAAGATCTCCTGCTACAACAGCTGTGTCTGGATGTTCTCTGAAGCTAGCAAACATTTCTGCTGCAGTTGTTGCTGCGTAAAAACAATCGGCATCGATCATTAATAAGTTGCTTGTGGGAGTAGTTTGGCGGGTAATATTTACGGCTCTATTCTTGCCAGGTTTCTTTGACCAGTAGCACTTAAGCACAAGGTTTCTGTCGTTATCTGTTAATTGAAGTCCTTCTACAATCTCACGATCGTTGCTAATGTGCATTATTGCCTCAACTTTTACATTATGTTTTTCATCATAAGTTTTTAGGAATCTTTTTGTTTCACCCCCAGGTTTTAGCTGTAACTTTCTCTGGACCATTCACCACTACTACTATTGTCTTTGTTATTTCATCTGGAATTATCCAATTATTTACCACATTAGAAAGTGAGCGAAAAATACTTCCTTCTTCTCGATAAGCAGGAATGGCAATAGAAATATTCTTGCGGTTTAGGGTTTTTAAATTCCACCAGTTTAATAAAGCTGCCTTATCCGAGCGTTTAAAACCTACCTTGGGTTTTAGAATGTCGCTTAACCCAGGATAATGCGCTAGATTTATTCTCATTATATTTAGCCGAAGCTTAAGTAGATTATATATTTTTTAGTACTTTTAGTTCAATGTAAAATTTACAAAAGAAACTATTCTATTGCAGCAGCGTGCCTATAATTATGGGACAATTTATGTGTAAGTTATTAATACCTGCCTAAAATTTTCATGTTAATTAGTAACGGGCTGCCTTACGAGTGGGCATTCATAATTCTTATTGCTATTGTCTTAATATTCTTAGTCTGGAACTTTTTGGCTATTGCCGGAGTTGCTAAATTTATTCCCAAATTTGTACGCAAACTATTACTAAAAGTTACTCCCTTAAAAAAGTTGGTTTATTGGCATAGATCTTTGCCAAAGCTTTCACGCATTGTAATAGTGGCTCTGCTAGACATTCTGCTTATTGCAGGTGGCGCTTACTTTGTAAGCGATCTGTTCTTTCAACCTTTAGGAGTAAAGTTTGCTACCGACCTAGAAGGAAACTATTGGGGATACAAAGATAGCAAGGTAGAAGTTATTTTTGACCGAGCATTTAAGCCAGACACAATATTGCCTCAAATGAAACCAGAAATTAAAGGCCGTTGGGAAGTTGTAAAAGGTCCAATTCCATTCTTGCCTGCTCGTAAATTGGTTTTCTATCCCGAAGAAACAATTCTGCCAGGTGAAAAAGTTGTTATTTATATTGCCAATGTTAGTAACTTGGGCACAGACTACGGCACCTGGGATAAAATTATTGAAACCAACTCGGCACCAATTCCAGATATAGATTTAGTAAAAAGTGCGCCGTGGCAAGGAAGCAATATTGTTTCTACAGACACAGGTATTACCCTGCAACTTACTAGTTTTGATGGAGACTTCGTAGACTGGCAATTCACTATTCTTCCTGAAGTGCCCTTTGAAGTTATAAGAGATAAAGACAGCGGAAAATCTACAGAAATTAGGCTAAAGTTCGCTACACCTTTGGCACAAAGTACAAATTATGCTGTAAAAATGACGCGTTCTTTACAGGCAATAGATTTAAAGACAAAGGAAGTAGTTTTGTCCGATGACCCAGTTGCCTTACCAGACCTTGTGTTTACTACCTTAAAAGCGCCTTCTCTTGCCGCATCCGAACCTAGCGGAGACAAAGTGCGTGCAGATGCAGTAATAAAACTGATGTTCGACAAGCCAATGGTGCCAACCGATGTAGATGCAAACTTAACAATAGAGCCCGCTCTTGAAGTTACAAAGACGTGGGTAGATGCTAGCAATATTACTATTCAGCCATTGGTACCATTACAAAGAGGAACTACTTATAAAATTACAATCCCTAAAGGTACAAAATCTGCCGATGGAGCAGTTCTAGAACAGGCAATAGTTCATCAGTTTACTACTTTGGGTGCTGTTAAAGTGCAGTCTGCCTTGCCTGCGAATGGTTCTAAAAGTGTTAGTGCCGGTGCTCAGATTAGAATTGAGTTCGACCAAGAGGTAGACCATGCCTCTGCTCAGGCAAAGTTTTCTCTATCTCCTTCTGTTGGTGGCAGCTATAGCTGGAGTGGCAACACAATGATTTACACTACTTCTGGGTTAAGCTATGCAACTGCATATACTGCAAGAGTTTCTGCTGGTGTTAAATCGGTCTACGGGTTAGATGGCGCTGGCGACTATAGCTTTAGTTTTACAACTAGACCACAACAAGTTTCTTTGAATGTACCTCTTTATATTCAACCTTACCGTTTTGCTTGTAATCTAACAGCTGCTCGCATGGCATTAGAGTATAGAGGAGTTAATGTAAGTGTAGACACGCTTTATTCTAGAATTGCCAAAGATAGCACCCCCTATAACGAAAGTACTAACACTTGGGGAAACCCAAATAATGGCTTTGTAGGAGATCTTTATGGCAACAGCAAAGGCTACGGAGCACATTGGGGCCCAGTTGCTGCGGTTATTTCTCAATATAGAGGAGCAAGTGTAAAAAGTGGCTGGAACCTAACCGATTTATTAAAAGAAGTAGAGGCTGGCAACCCTGTAATTATTTGGGCACATAACGGTTACGCTGGTTCGGGTGTAAACACAACTTGGAACTTATCTGGCGGAGGCTCTGTTTACACAGTAAAAAGCATGCATTCATATGTTGTCCGTGGTTTTGTAGGAGGACCAGAGAACCCTTCCTCTATTCTGGTAAATGACCCTAACCGAGGAAATCAGACAATGTCTGTTAGCTACTTTAACTCTTTATGGAGCACCTTTAGTCGTACGGCTATTGTTGTTAAGTAGTGAGCAAAGTTAGTTGGCTAGTTCTAGCGTTTAGCTTTATTGCAATAGCTGTCTTTGCCTATCTAAGCCTTAGTAATTCACCCCTAGAGTTTTGGGACGAAGCAACAAATGTTGCGGTGGTAAAAGAAAGTGCCAATAAAGCCGATTTCTGGAACCTTTCCTATAACAGCTCTTCTTTTTGGGAAAAACCTCCTCTTTATTATTGGGTAAATATTGTTTTGGCGAAATTTTTTTTGCCAGTTAGTTTAGGACAGCTGCTTTTACAGATGCGCCTGGTAAGTTTGCTGGCAGCAATTGGCACAATGCTGCTTACTGTTTTTTATCTGCGTGGCAATAAGTACTTTGTTTTGGTTCCACTATTCTTCTTGGCAATTCCGGCACTGTGGTTAATGAATCCTGCTGGAACTTTTGCTACTCACAACTTTTTGAGCGCCGATGCAGACACTTTGCAAATATTCTTCATAATGTCTGGCATTGTTGCCGTAAGAGAGTTTGCCAAAACTAAGCAGCAGAAATTTTTGTTACTAGTAGGAGTTTTTTCTGGCCTGGCAATATTAACTAAAGGAATATTTGGATTCTTACCGCTTATTTATTTAGTTCTGCAGCTTTTTATTGGTAGGGCTAATAGTGTAAAAGAGTTTGCCAAAGCTGTACTAGCATTTTTGTTGGTAAGTTTGTCCTGGCATGTATATATGGTGCTGGCGTTTGGTGGAAACTTCTTTAATGAGTATGTAATTTATCATCAACTTAGTAGAGGAGCCGCTTCGCTAGAAGGCCACACTGGAAGTTTATTATTTCATTCTTTGTTGCAGCTTAATCCATTATTTTCTGGCCAGTTACTGCTTATCTTGGTGTTAGTTTTCTTGCTTAGAAAGAAGCTTAAACCAGAGCCAATACTGTGGCTTTATGCTATTACCCTGTTGCTAATTTCATTGGTGCAGACAAAGCTAAGTTGGTACGGAATATATCTTTACCCATTGGGTGTAATTATTATTCTGCAGCTATTCGAAAAATTGCCCATAAATTTCAGAACTATTTCAGTTTGCACAGTTATAGTTTCTGTAGCTACTACTCTATGTATTCTGGTCGTACAACTAGTAACACCTTCAGCAAGTGCAGTTAAATTAGAACAAATAGGAAGAGAAGGGCAAAGATACACTATTGTTAATTACAGATTAGATAGAATTTATTACGCAAAACAATTATTTACAGAGCTACCTTATTTGCAGGTTAAAACCATTGTTCCACCGGCAGAGATGAATACTCAAATGCTATGTAGGGAGACAGGTTCTGGCTATTTGCTTGTGCACGAAAATTTGTGGTGGCAGTTAAAGTGTCCGCCTGTGGCGGAAAATTATAATGAAATAAGAGGGTATTACAGCGTGAAATGTACCCTTAATGGTTAAACTTTTCATATACTATAGTTATGGCACTTAAAAAAGAGCGCGAAATAGCGTTAGACTTTCTAAAACTAGGTGCAGTGTTGTCTATGTTCTGGGCGCACACAGTAGCATTCCTCTATTCCGGAGACAACTTCCTGGTAAAACTTACCCAGAACTGGGGAAACGTTATTAGCTTTAGTACTTTCCTAGCCGCATCTGGGGCACTTACTTATATTGTCTATTTAAGCGGCAAAACTACAGAATTTAATAGAGGTCGCTACTTTAAGAGAATTCTTTCTATTGTAGTAATGTACTACTTGCTGGCATTTACTGTAAGTTTTACAGACTTGCTTTATCTTCCTGTAGACAAGTTGTTGCTAGGAATATTAAAGATTGTCTGTTTTATAAATGTGCCAGGTTATACAGAGTTCTTATTACCTTTTATAGGTTTTTCTAGTCTGGTGTTATTCTTTCCTACTCTATTAAAAAAACTAACTCAGCAACCAATTATTTCATTAGTTATTGGAATAGCACTATTCGCACTTGGTGAAGCTTTGTTTAGGTTTACTGCACCTGGTTTACCTTCTCCTTGGAACAGTATTGCTGCTTTATTCTACGGCAGCACAACCTTATATAGATTCCCAATCTTTCAATACAGCATAGTGTTCTTATTGGGGTTGCAGCTTGGCAGAATGTTGCAAGATCATAGGATTAGTTTGCCAGAACAAAAGCTTCAGTCTGTAGTAGTAGCTTTGGTACTTGGAATAGTCACAATGCTAGCCTTCTTTACAGGCCCAGAAGAGGTGTTACGAAGATGGCCGCCAAGTCTTGGCTTTATAGCTGTTGGTGTTGCTTGGTGCGTATTGCAGGTAATGATTTTGGTTGTGTTAAGACTTGAATATCATTTGCCAAAAAGAATAAATTCTATGGCTAAATTCTTTAGCGATAATTTATTACTGTTTGTGGTTTTGCATACAGCTGTTTTAAGTGTTTACAGTCAGCTTCGCTTACCTGCTCTGGGCACTGCGGCAATCTTTCCTGCGTTCTTGGTTAGTATTCTAATTACTTTGCTGTTAAAGGCTGTGCCAGGGGCGTTTTTAAAGGTAGTGCATGCAATTAGAGTGCGCAGAGGCTTAAGACTAATTACAGTAGGAGTAAGTTTAATTACAGTTGGCATTGCCACTGTAAGTTTGGTGGCTGTAAACAATAATTATAATCAGATAAAGCCAACTGCTTCACCTGTTGCTTCTAGCTCGGCAGCGGTTGCACAGGCACCATGGGCAGATAATCTTTCTAGAATTGCCCTTAGCTGGACTCTAGAAGAAAACTGTTGTCGCAATATTGTAGAATTTAGTTTTTCGCATGCCCAGTTTGTTAAAAACAAAGTTTCTAGATCCGATGGTAAAGATTTTCGCCTTATTTTAACTACAGGCTCAGAAAACAAGGAACTGCCTTTCTCTGTTAAAGATTTAGACACAGGCAGTACCAAAATTGCAATAGACTTTACAGATATTCCTGGCAGCAGCGAGTCTGTGCACCTAAAATTATATATGGGCGACCTCTTAAGCGAAGTAGCTCGTTACGATAAAAATTATCCAGATAGAATTCGTAACACTATTACTGCAAACCCAGAAACTACCTACCCGCTTATTCAATTACCCTTTGGCAGATTATGGAACCTAACTAGTGAGACTTTAGAATATAGCTTTAAAGTCCCAGATTTTATTGGCGAGGCAGATGCCCTTACTTGGGTAATTGTTTCTGAATCTTCTAAGCAAAGTATTACAGATATTTCGAACATTAAAGCCGAAGGAGAAATTTTATTGTCTCCAGATAGACAAGCAAAATTTAGTTTAAACCTAAACGAACTTAAAAAAACTGTGCCTGCAGGAAAATACTATTTGGGCTTAAACTATCTACTAAGTGCTGCCACTAAAGCAGAGATTCAAGCAGAAGGCCTACAAGAAAATGATCTAAGAGTTTTTATACCAATTATTATTTCTGAACCTGTTTATATGACTTGGTCTATAGACTGGGAAGGCTACGACTTAGACCAAAAATATATGAACACCTTAGAGCGCATTTCTAGCGATTATAAGATTCCTATGACTCAGTTCTTTAACCCTCGCATTTATGTAAACCCAACTATTAACAATACACGCAGGCAATATCTTACCAACTGGGTTTTACAGCGCCAAGCAAAAGGAGACGAAATTGCCCTGCATTTACATATGCATTACGATCTTGTCTCTGCAGCAGGCGTTACACCAAAAACTTCTCCTAGATGGGGAGGCAGAGAAGAAGGTCACGATGTCTTAACAAGTGCTTATAACGAAGCAGAATTTGCTCAGATTCTTACTTGGTCTTTGGCGCAGTTTAAAACCCATGGGTTGCCTACTCCTAAAGGATTCCGCTCTGGTGGCTGGTTCTTGGATATAGAAAACCTGCGTGCGCTAGACAAAAAAGGCTTTGCGTACGATTCTTCTGGCAACGATTTTAACGAACCATACGGACCAAATAAACAACTTCGCAGCTGGGATCTTACCCCGCAAACCAGACCTTACCAAGTTGGCTTTAACAATCAAAATGCATCTACCGCTCCGCTAATGAGTATTTGGGAGCTTCCAAACAATGGCGCAGACTCTACTAACAGATCTGCAGAAGAGCTCTTGCGCAGACTACACCTTACCTTAGGAGATAAAAGCGAACCTATAGAAGAGGCGCAGGTGCTTACCTATTTAAGCCATCCTCACTGGTTTAATATAGACGAGCCAAAGATAATCTCTGTAATGCAGGAAGCCGAAAAATATAAATACGAGGAAGATAAAGGTCCGTTGCTTTATAAAACTGAAGAACAGGCTCTAGAGCTTTTTAAGAAGAATCGCTAGTTACCTGGTCTCTCTTATAATCTTAAACAACTGCTCTAGGAATAAAATTCCTCCTCCAGAGATTAGTGTAGAAAGTACGGTAGAAAGTAACCCTTTTTTGTTTTTGCCAAGTAAGATAAATGGCAAGGCCAGACCAACCAATATCATGCCTATTAAAACAGCTTTCTGGGGGTCTAGTTGTGTTAAGTAGTCTTTGGCCGCATATAGATAGTAGCCGTTTTCAGAAAGAATTAAGGAAGATAGTGTAATAACTCCTGCCATTTTGGCTTTGCTACTAATAGTATGTTTGTACACAAAACCCGCAATACCAAAAATAGTACCTACTACAATGCCAATAATAGACCATAAAACTGCAGTCTTAATTATTGTGCCCATAATTATCTCGGTGCGATTGCCAAAGTTTGTGCCGTAGAAATAGTAACTGCCAACTGCGGCCAGTAACAATAAAATGGCAGAAATTGCCGCCATCTTTTTAGAACCCATGCGCACGCCAACTATAAAAGCAGCTGCTCCCCACAATGTAGCAGTATTAAAATAGCTGGTAAGCAAGAAAAGAGGATCTGTGCCACCATTGCTTGGCACTGTATCTCCAAAAGAGGCAACTACACCAATAATAAGTCCAATGCCAATGGGAATAAGAATGTTACTAAAAGCTTTTTTCATTATTTAGCTTAGTTTTTTTCAACCTTGGAAGTCATGATTACTATTTGGCCAAGAATCCTTTTAACTTATCTTCAGGATTTTCTTTTGGTTCTTGTGGAAGAGTCTTATATAACCATAGTAAATAGTGAATATATCCTTTTGGTAGTTTCCCTTCTCTTTCTCGTTTTAAAAGTTCTTCCGGGTAAGTAATTACAGTATTGTTTGGGCTTTGAAATCCTTCATAGAATCTAATGTCAATTCCATTACGATCGGATCTTGTATGGTTTTGATTATATCTCTGGTTCAGATTGTTAATAGCCAAGTTTAATTCATTAAGATATTCCTTGGAATATTCGATTTGATTATTATTACCTGCATAGCTTTCAAGGAGCCCCGGGGGTATTTCCTCATTATTACAGATTAAATGAGCTGCAATAAACTGTATTGTAATGGAAACATCTCTACCTTGATTAGTAATATCTAATACCGCAGTAGCATAGTCATTCCAAGTTTTAATTTCAGCTAGATATGAGGGAGAAGAGTCTGTAAGTAATGCAATTGTATTTTCAAGAAAGAATCTAGTTAATTCAGGTTGGCTTTCTGTGCCGAGAGTGAAAGGTATCCCTGTCTCCGAATTTTGTCTATTAGCAAATGCTGCTGAAATTTCTTGGGAAGTTGAAGGTTTCCTACTTGTTGTTCTTAAAAAAGTAAATAGTGCAGCTCTCTTTGCGTCTCCTTTCTGTTCTATTAGAGCAAAATCTGTAGGAGCTTTGTTCCAAGGGTTTTTAGGAAATATTTCTCTAAGGAATTTCTCATCATTATAACCATCTCCTGCGGGAATCTGTGCCAATGTTTTTAACCCCCTACTTCTCAAGCCAGGGTAGCTGTTGTTAGGATCGTCAAGATTTCTCTCTTCGACCATATCTGTTAGTTCCAATTTGGCTATAGTTTTCCCTAGCTGTGTTTTGGTAACGGCATTCTCTTGCGAGGTAGCTTCTTTAGTTAAAGGTTCAATAATTTCTTCTTCTAGTCCTGCAATCGTAGCTGCCAATGCTTTTTCTCCAACAAGTGGTTCTCGCAATGACCTTTGCCATTTTTCGGAAAAGCTTACAGGATTAGAACGATTTTTAATACTATTATCTTGAAATAATCTTAAAATAATACTATCGCGAAATTTTGGTGTTAATGTAGCTAAACTTAATACACGACTAAAAGTATCTGGACTTAAATCTGGTCGCAACAGGCCTTGTAATTGTTCATAAAGAGTATACTCTGAATGATCGCCCCAATTTTCTTCGTGTATATAGGTTACATTACCTGCTACTATGGCAAAGTTTCTTACTAATACTCCATCTTCTAAGGTAAGAGTTGTTTCACCCTTTTGTATTTCATAAAACAAATCTTCTGCAGTCTTCTTTCCCCCATTTTTACTTTCAAGTTGTAAGCCATGTTTCCACAGGATTTGCTTTAGTTCTTCTAAACTTGAAGGAGCTAGAGGTTCTATCTTTAAAGGTAAATTTCGTATTTCAAATTCGTCTAAATTTTCAGGAAGCTCTTGTCCATCTAGGCGAGCGCGCAAAGCTTTAATTCTGTCGCATTCTTTAAAGTTAGGTACAGCTAATAATTGCTCACTTTCAGATTTTGAACTATTTGTGCTTTCTGATGAATTCATGTTTCTAATATATATAATTATTTCTCTGTATACGTTTCTGCAAGACAACCGGGCAATGTCATAGCAGTTTCGTTGTAAATGCCAGTGTCTGCCATATACATTTCCCAGTCGGAAATTAGTTTGCTAATGTAACCAGAATAAACAGTTTGTAAATCGGTAGGTAAATATTTAAGTGGGCAATAGCTAGCTCCTTTTTGATCTTTAACCTGTATTTCTGTGTAGCCTGTTTGGCCGTCTCTATTAATAGCTACCTTCCCAAGTATTTGGCCAGCGGTAACGTTGTTGTTAACTTGAACAGTTACTTCACGAACATGGTCGTGAACAACTGCCCAATTGCCATTTACAAGAACTCCTACTGCATAATCGTTGCTAGTTGGTTGAAAGGTAACTTCTACTACTTTGCCTGCTGCTAGTGCAGTTACGTCGGTATCTGTATCTAGTTGGTTATAGATAATTTCGGGGAATATTTTCTTGCTGCCATCTGGCTGCGTAAGAGTAGAACCAAATTCGAAGAAAATTTTATTATTGCCGTTTAGATTGGTATTTAAAATGCTTCTGTCGAAGATAAAATCTCCGGCTCTGCCTGTGTTAATGTCGTAGTCGGCAAATTTAACTCCAAGGTTGGTAATAACTGGGTCTGCGTATTCTTCCTTACAGTTTGCTTGCACCCAAGCGTAGGTTTCGGCGCTCATTTCGGTTGGTCTGCCCAAGTAGATTGCTGTTGGTCTGCCGCTGTTAAGGTCTATAGAATCTGGGCAAGTATTGGCTGGTAACATTGTGGCGCTGTTTGTTGGTTTGCCAGTGGCAATAGCTATAATTACTCCTCCTACTATTAACACCATTAAGACTGCAAAACCGGTAATTAGCCAATTCTTATTTATTTGTTTGCTGGCAACCTTTGTTGTTTTAGTTTCATTTGGCACTGTGTTTACAGTAATTGTTGTTTGTTCCATCTTTTATCATAACTTTCCTGGCGGTGGAGATAAAGCAGTAGCAAAACGCGAGGAGAATTTTCAGAAACTTTACAAGATCTTAAAGCAAGTTAGACAGATAAAACTTAGCATTAAATAGTTAAGATAATAATCTGAACAATATTATGACTGAATTAAAACCACAACTTCCAGATATGCATTTCACGGTAGAGGTGCAAGAACATTTATTGAACGTGGCTCATGTTGTTTTATTGGCTCAAGATGTAGTAAAGGCATTCATATTCTAATAAGCCTGGTTCTTTGCCTTTGTAAAGTCATAGAGCTATAGTGGTATTAATATGAATAAACTAAAAGCGCTTCTTGTTAGCTTAATTGTATTGGCTACTATCTTCGTTAATTATCTTTCTAACGCCTTGCCTATTAACGGGCAAAACACAGTAGTTATTTCCGACCGCTATTTTACATTCTTTACTCCTGCTGGTTTTACTTTTGCAATTTGGGGAGTTATTTATGTTGGTTTAATAACTTACGCAATTTATCATTGGCTCAATTTAAAAAATAAAAAACAAGAATGGCTAGAGAAAGCAGTGCCATGGTTTGTACTAGCCAATGTTGCTAATATGCTGTGGTTAATAACTTGGCATTATGAGCAGCTAGGATTAAGCGTGTTGGTAATGCTGGTTATACTTGGAAGTTTAATAAAAACTTACCTACTTGTTAATGACAAAAAAGTACCAAATACACAGGCAATAAAGCTTATGGTGCAGACTCCAATTAGTATTTATTTAGGCTGGATTTCTGTCGCAACAATTGCCAATATTGCCAGTACACTTACCCAGGCAAAGTTTAGTGGCTTTGGAATTGATCCACAATTATGGTCTGTGGCGTTAATTGCAGTAGCTACCTTGTTAGGAATAACAATGCTAGCTAGGCGCGGAGACGTTGCCTATGTTGCAGTTCTTATTTGGGCAACTTATGGAATTAGCAGAAACTTTGTAGAAAAATCTCCGCTAGTCTCTATGACAGCAACAGCAGCTGCTGTATTACTAGGAGTTATGGTACTAGCTCTTTCTTTAAGAAAAAGAGTTAAATAGACTCTAAAACTTTGTGCCGTTAATACTGGCAAACTGCACTTCTTTTACTCCAGTAAACTTCAGCATGAAGTCTAAATATGGAGTTATGAAATCTTTGGCAGAATTCTCTGGAGTAGAACCAGTAACCACGGCTTTCTCGATTTGATGTGAAGTCTCAACACCGTATTCTGTATAACGGAATAGTTTTCCGGCTTGGCGAATATTATCTATGTGAACATAGCAATATTCAGGTTGCAGTTATAGGTTAAGAGGTTTGGGCATTATTATTAGTTAGTTTTTTTTGCCGAGCAGCGCGACTATAGTATTATTAACTAAGCCAAAGGGTAATTTCCCCCAAAAGAACCATTTAAGATTTTAGTGTTGTATTTTGTTGTCAAAACCGAAAAAATTTACAGGCTTAGATAAGAAAATGTGGCTAACCGGAATAGTTGTCTTCGACATTATGTTTATTGCAATTTTAGGAGCAGTATTCTTGTTTTTGCATTTTAATCCGGCAAAAAACATAACCTCAAAAGCTCCGGTCTCTTATGCCTGGGGTGAATTGCTTTTTTCTTCTTATCCTAAGGTACTTTCGGAAGCAGATTCTGCAGTTGGCTTGCCTGTAGACTTTCCAGCTGGGGTTCCTTTACCCACAGAGCCAACGCCGGCACCGGCTACTAAAACTTCGCCTAAAAAAGCTGGAAGTAATTCCAATGCTTCGTCTGGAAATACTACTACAAGTAACACAGCAAGACGTATGGCCTGGATCTACCCAGGGGAGCCTGCATGTAATGCAATGAACGAATACAAGAAATATAAGATAGATACATTAATGCCAGAGTATTTTAAGATAAACTCTGCAGGAAGAGCCGAACTACTTACGGTTGAAAATGCAGGTTGTAATGGCTATTCTGCGGCAAATGTTGCTTCTGTAAAAGCAAATTCTAGAGAGCAATATGTAACAGTCTCTGGTTATTTTGGAGAAATAGGGGTAATGCTAGATGACCCTAGTCTTCGTGGGCAATTTGTAACAGATATGACCAACTGGACAGTGGCCAATGGCTTTACAGGAGTAGATATAGACTTCGAAGAATACAACAGATGGACAGCAAACGATTATGTAAATTTTAAGCAAATGCTGCGCGAGCTAGGAGACTCTTTGCACTCTAAAGGAAAGAAGCTGCAAGTAGACTTGCCAGCCATTAACAGCTCGGTAACTCAGGGCTACTACAAGCTAAAATACGAAGATCTTAACGACTTGCCTATAGATCAATATACAATCATGACTTACGACTACCATTTTGACCAAGGTGGAGGTGCTGCAGTGCAACCAATCTCTTGGCTAAAAACTGTTATAGATTGGTCTAAAAGCAAATTTAACGACGATTCTAAAATTTCTATAGGTATAAATTCCTATGGCTACGGCGGCGCCTGTGGCAATTACGACAGTCTTTCTAACCTTACTTACGACCAATTGCGCAGCAAGCCAGGTTTTTCTACTGCCACTAGAGACAACGATTCAAAAGAAATGAAATGGAAGAACGGTGTAAACTGTTACTTCTACACAGACTCTACTGCCTTAGACACCAAATTGGCGGCAGTTCAGGCAAAGGGAATTACTAGGGTATCTGTCTGGCACTTAGGTGGAAACATGTGGTTTAGTAACTAGTTTTTCTTTTTGGGCTTTAGTTAAACCTTTTATTTCTAGCTCTCTTTTTAGGGCGCTAGATTTGTCTGCTAAAGTTTCCTGGTAAACCAGTTTGAAGGGGAGATTTGCTCGCACATATTTAGAGCCTTTGCCCATGCGGTGTTTATCTAGGCGCGCAGAGAGGTCGTTGGTTATGCCTGTGTAGAGAGAATTATTGGCGCAACGCAAAATATAAAGAATATACATTCCTTATTATGAATTAGTTCTGAAATTTCGTGAAAGGGAAATCAAGCTAAAGCAACGTTTTTTAAAGATTTCCCGGGGTTGACCCTGCCGTTATACGACATCGTGAGCACAACACGCTCATTTTGAACGGCAGGTTAACCCGGGATGAAAAAAAATCTGCAACACCCCAAACGGAGTGCATAATGCTCAAGGCGGACTTCGGCAACGTGCCTCAGTGGGCCTTGAGTGGTCTATTCTCCTAGGACGACGCGTCCGCGGAGATTTTAAGATTGGGAGGAAGTACCACCCAATCACGTACAGTTTTATGTACCAGTGTATGGGCATATTTCCTCCTTACCTTGAATTTTGCCTCTCTCTTATTTGCGCGTAGAGAGCGGCACTAAACTTACCGCTTATTTATTGTGCGATAACCTTAGTGCCAGCCCTCTGCGCTTGTTACTTTAGCTTGTTAATGACCAGTAATTTAAAATTACTTGAGGGATTTCATACTATGGGGTAATTTATTGTCAAACCCTAAAAGTATTAAACTTGCTTGTGATCTTCCTCGCCAAGTTCTTTGTACCAAATTAGCCCGGCAAAAAGGCCAATTGGACCGCTTACTAAACAAGCTATTGCAAGTACTACAAGCCAATTTCTATTCTTCTGATTTTTCGCTAAACGCTCTTTTACCCTTTGGTAAATCCACTGGGCAGCCACAAAATCTAATATGCACATATGAATCCAGGCGGCAGCAAACATTACTTCTGCTAAATGACTTTGAGCAGCGCTTGTAAACGCAAAGTAGATAGATCCTAAATATAGTGGCAGGAATGTAAGTAGCATTGCACCTGTAAGTTTTGGCGCACTATAAGGCTGGTCGTTATAAATACGAACTGCTAAGTAAATCCAGAAAGGTGTTGTAAGAACTGCACTGGCAACAATGAATTTAATAAGTTCGGGTGTAATCATAATCAATTATAATTGTAGATAAGTACTCTACTAGAAACTTTCGGTATTTCTCCGGTACAATTAGGAATGGAACCTCTCGCCTCAAAATATAGACCTGCAAACCTAGACGAATTTATTGGTCAACAACAACTAGTAGGCAAAGGAATGCCGTTGCGAACTTTTATAGAGACTGGCAATATTCCTTCGCTTATTTTTTGGGGTCCTCCGGGCACCGGCAAAACTACGCTGGCGTACATAATTTCGAAGACAATTAATGCAGATTTTTATAAGCTGTCTGCTGTAATGAGCGGCAAAGCCAAGTTGCAAGAAATTGTGGCCAAGGCAATGCTAAATCAGAAGGAAGGACTTGGTTTGGGCAAGTCTGTGCAAAAGCCGCTTATGTTCGGAGAAGACACAGATGCAGAAAAACCACAGCCAAGAGGTTCTGGTAGAAAGACAATTCTGTTTCTAGATGAAATTCATAGATGGAATAAATCTCAGCAAGATACACTTCTGCCCTATGTAGAAAAAGGTGTAATTATTCTTATTGGCGCTACTACCGAAAACCCGTCATTTAGTTTGGTGCCTGCTTTGCTTTCGCGCACCAGGGTTTTTACTTTTCAGAAGCATAATATAGATGATGTTAAAAAGTACCTGTCTTTTTTAATTGAGAGAGTAAACCATGAGAGAGGGGAGGGGAGCTTGCCCAAGCTAGAGCTAGATGTAGAGTCTTTTGGCATTATGGCCAATGCTGCCGACGGAGATTTGCGTACTGCTGCAAATATTTTAGAGGCAGCAATTTACACCGCTAACGGTGCCAAGATAGACAATGAAATCTTAAAATCTTCTATAGAAACTTTCTTGCAATACGAAAGTAAAGGAGAAGATCATTACAATATTATTTCTGCAGTTCATAAGTCTTTGCGCGATTCCCACCCAGATGCAGGTGTGTATTGGATAGTGCGCATGTTAGAAGCTGGCGATGACCCTCTATATATTGCAAGAAGGCTTCAACGCTTTGCTTCCGAGGATATTGGCAATGCAGACCCACAAGCGCTAATTCTTGCGAATACAGTCTATGAGACTGTGCAGAAGCTAGGTAGACCCGAATGCGACGTTGCTATAGTGCAATTGGCTATTTACTTGGGTAGAGCACCTAAGGATAACTCTGCTTACATGGCACACGCCCTTGCTCAGGCCGATGTACAAAAGTATGGTTCGCTTAATGTTCCGCTAACGATACGCAATGCACCTACGAAGTTAATGAAAGACCTAGGTTATGGTGCTGGCTACAAATATGCTCACGACTATAAAGATGCAAAAGTAGACCAACAACATTTTCCAGATGAGCTTAAAGACCGCAAGTATCTTAAAGAACATAAGTAAGATAAGGGTTTTGAGAAAAAGTACTTTAGGTGTATAGTCTCGATATTGTCAGTATATAGCCCCTGGTACTGCAATAAATGCCCAAGTTGTTAAATTGTATTTTGTAAAATAACCTTAATTGGATTTATTTGTAGTGAAATTTAAGCTCAAGAAAATTTTTCCTAGCCTGTTGGCTGTTTTGTTTGTGTTTAGTCTTATTAGCTCATTAACTCCAAAAGTTTATGCTCAAAGTGCAAATTTAATTGCAAACTCTTCTGTAGAATCTGTAGACCCAGAAAACTTGAACATGCCACTAAAGTGGGATCGTTTTTCTTGGGGCGATAATATCTCTGTATTTAGCTACGGTACAGAAGCCAATGACGGAGCTAGGGGTTTGAATATTACTGTCTCTAACTATGTAGATGGCGATGCAAAGTGGTTCTTCGATGCAATTCCTGCCAAAGCAAGTACGAAATATACTTTTAGTGATTATTACAAATCTAGTGTTGCAACAGATATTGTTGCAAAATACATACTAAACACCGGTGTTATTAAATATACTTGGTTAGCAACTATACCTGCTTCTGCAACTTGGAAGAAGACGGTTGTAAACTTTACTACTCCAAAGAACGTACAGTATATGACCATTTTCCACCAGATTTCGGACAATGGCACATTAACAACAGATAACTTCTCTCTAACAACAGACGTTCCTGTGACTCCAACACCTACACCAACAATTGCTCCTACAGCTACCCCCTCACCAACTCCTGTGCCTACAGCTACACCAGAGTCGTTTCCTGTTACCCCAACGCCAATACCTAGTGCAATACCTACACCAACTCCAACTCCTACCCCTAGTCCAACAATTCCACCAGTAGTGGTGCCAGGAAACTTGATTTTGAATCCTTCAATGGAAACTCCTTCTGCGGTATACCTAACAGAGCCCAATGAATGGTTTATGATTAAAAGCGGCACAAATAATGCAGCATTTACATACAATGAAACCGGTCATACAGGAGCAAGAAGTACTACTATTGAAGCCACTTCTTTTACTAATGGAGGAGCAGCAATGGCATATTTTCCTGTAGAAGTAACAGGTGGCAAAACTTATACTTTCTCGGATTATTACAAGTCTAATGTTTATACAGAGCTTGAAGCCGAAATTGCTTTGGCAGATGGTTCAATACAGTACCAGTACTTAAAGGATATTTGGCCAACTGTAAACTGGGTAAAATCGAGCGCTCAGATTACTGTTCCTGCTACGGCAGCTTCACTAAGAATTTATCACTTAATTCATGAAGTAGGTATATTGCAAACAGACGATTATTCTCTTGTAGAAAATGCAATAGTGCCAGTAACTGGCTTTAATAGGGGTATTGTAAGTGTTACTTTAGATGATGGTTTGCTGTCTCAGTACAACCAGGCATTGCCAGCTCTTACAAGTAACTCATTAAAAGCAACTTACTACATTACTAAAGATTTATTGGGTACACCAAGCTATATGAGCGCGGCTCAGGTAATGGCATTAAAGAATGCTGGAATGGAAATTGGTTCTCACTCTGTTTCTCATCCTCATATGGCAACTCTTAATCAGACAGATCTGAATTATCAGTCTGTGCAATCTAAGGCCTATTTAGACAGTACTTTTGGTGTAAATGTTACTAACTTTGCCACTCCGTTTGGGGAATATAACGACAGTGTTATTAATACTTTAATGCAAACCTATACTTCGCACAGATCTACAGATGTGGGTTTTATCTCTAAGCAAACTTTTAACAAGCGAAACTTGATAGTGCAGAACGTAGAGTACAGCACATCTGTTGCTACTGTTAAGTCTTGGATAGACAAAGCAAAGGCAGAGAAATTGTGGTTGATCTTGGTTTATCACGATACAAAGAATGGTGGCGATGCTTGGTCTACAACTCCGGCCCGGTTTAAAAGTGAGATGGCTTATTTAAAGCAGAGTGGAGTAACAGTTAAGACTGTTAAAGATGCAATTTTAGAGCTCGAGTCTCAGTTTTAGCCGATATCTTATAGAAAGAGCTGCAAATTGAGGTGGAACTTAAGCGAATTCTTTTGAATTTTTGACATAATAACGTCTCTTTCTGCCTACTTGCTTGATTATATAACGATTGGGATAACTCTCTTATGATTGTTTATACTATTTCCTTGACACACAAAGCTACCCCCTAGTATTATCTGGATAAGAAACTTTCAAATGCCCCGGATTGCTTCGAAATCTAACTTTTTTATGTTTATGCAATGACAGGAAATTCCACAACAGGAACAGTTGCAGGTGCAGGAACAGTTGCAGGTGCAGCAGTTGCCGCATTGCCACACACAGCCGGAAACGAAGCTGTGCAGATTTTGACAATCGCCGTTTTGGGCGTAGCAGGTATTGTGCTTCTAAGTGCTTTTGTAAAAGCAATTATTATCAAGAAAATCTCTTAGTTACTAGGAGATATTTTTTATGAATAAGCAGCTCATTATTAAGTTAGTTCCTCTTTACTTAATAATTGGGCTGTTTTTTGCTTTACCAACTTTGGTTAACGAAGTTTCTTTTTGGTACGAAAATTGGCAAGGAAACCCGCTAGTGCAAAGAGTAACAGCAGAAACATTAGAAGTTGAGTCTAGACCAGTTGCAGATCTTGGTTCGGAGGCCACTTTAGAAAACCCAGTGTATCCTACAAAGTTAGAAATTTCACGACTTAATGTAAACACAAATTTAATTCCAGGTGGAATTGTTAACGACCAATGGGTATTAGATAAACAGCACGCATTTTTTGTTAACTATTCTCAGAATTTAGCTGCCAATTCTGGCAATGCAGTAATTTATGGTCATAACATCTGGCAAATTTTTTTGAATACTCAGTACTTAAAACCTGGTGATATTCTAAAACTTACCGATAGTGAAGGCGTAGTTCACTTATATAAGTACGAGAAATATAAAATTGTTCCGCCATCGGATGTTTCTGTTTTTACAGAAGATGGTCCGTTTCAATTGGTACTAATAACTTGCAATGGTTGGACCAGCGAAGATAGAAAATTAATGTATTTTAAGCCAGTGCAATAGAATTATGGAAATTTTTGAAGGCGTTGGAGTACTTGTAGTTTCGATAATTGCAATCTTGTCGTTGGTAAGTTTGGCAAGATTATTGTTTTTGTTTGTAGGTAGCGATATCTACGAAATTGCCTATGCCATAAGGCGTAGAAAAGATAAGAAGACACACAAGAAATATCGTCCATTTTTAAGCGTAGTAATTCCTGCCTATAACGAAGAGGCTGTAATTGCTCAGACAGTTCAATCTGTAATGAAAAGCAGTTATTCCAATTTTGAAGTAATTGTTGTAAACGACGGCTCGAAAGACAATACAGACAAAATTATGCGTGCTCTTGTAAAGAAATACAAAGCCAAGAAGAAGGCTAAGCTTGTCTACCTTAAACAGTCTAATAGTGGCAAAGCAAACGCTCTTAATAATGCCATGAAAAATATTGCCAAAGGCGATCTTGTGATGTGTTTAGATGGCGATTCTATTTTGCATAAACAAGCTATAAGCAATGCAGTTAAGTACTTTGTAGACCCTAAAGTAAAGGCGGTTGCTGCTAATGTGAAAATTATTAACAGTAATACATTGCTTGGTTTGGCTCAAAAGTTGGAATACGCAATGGGTTATCACTTAAAGAAATCTTTAACTATTGCCAACGTAGAATATATTATTGGAGGGGTAGGCTCTACCTTCCGTAAAGAGATATTAGAAACCTGTAACTATTACGATACAGACACAATTACCGAGGACATAGATTTGACAATGAAAATTGTTGGTCAGGGTAATAAAGAAAATAGAGTTGTGTTTGCAGGAGATGTTATTGGTTACACAGAAGGCCCCTTAACTCTAAAAGCATTGTTTAAGCAGCGCTACAGATGGAAATTTGGACGTATGCAGACTTTCTATAAGAATAAAGATTTATTCTTTAACAAAGACAAGAAGCATAGCAAGCTATTAACATTCTTCTATTTGCCTTACATGTTGTTCGGAGACATAGACTTATTAATAGAGCCTATTTTCTTCTTCTTTATGATGGGCTTGTCTATTTACTATAGAGACACAGCTACGTTTATCTTTATCATGCTCTACACAGCCTTCTTTGCTGGGGTTGCAGTATTTAGCGACAAAGATATTAGTAATAAAGAAAGATTACAACTTACTTTGGCAGCGCCATTTGCTTATCCGTTCTTCTTTGTAATTACTATTGTAGAGTACTTAACAGTTATAAAATGCATAATCAACCTAAAGGGAGTATTTAATACCAGGGCAAACAAAGATATGAAGTGGGAACACGTAGAACGTTTGGGTGCTGCGGCAAAGATGGGTATTGGAGCTAACTAAAAATCTTTAAAGCAATAAGAAAGACACACCTTGCGGTGTCTCTTTTTTTTATTCTTCTGTAATTTCTTTTATATTCTTGTCTCCAATTTCTCTTGCTTCTGTTAGTCTGGTGGTGGCATCTTTTTTGCCATCATTAATAATTGTTCCAGGGTCTTTATTATCAATTTCCTCCTTAATTTCTTCTACTGTTTCTTTATAGTTTTCTTTAACATCAATTCCAAAAATAGACATAATATTTTGCTAATAAATTGACTGTTACAAGCTTAATAAAGTTATAAGATAATTTCTCATACTAGAATTACTAGAAGGTAAAGAAATTATGAAATTACTGTAAATTACATAATTCTCATATATGTCTAATCTAATTAAACTTTAATTTAATTAACCTCTTGTTTTAGGTATGTTTTAGGATTCGCTAGAAGATCTAGTACACTAGAGTAAATAATCTAAGTTAAATGCACTTTCTTATGGCAGACAAAGCAGAAGACAAGCCGCAGGGTAAGTCTGATAATAATGCTCGATATATAGAGCTAGATATGAAGACTCTTCTTATTCCTGTGACAATTTTGTTATCTACAATTATTTTATCTACATCAATGCTAGTTGGGTTATTGAATATTGCAGGTAGTCTTAAAGGTGGTCTTGTAACAACAGGCACCACTACAGCTAGTCCGGCAGCATCGGCTGCAGTCGCTGCAACAACAGTAAGTCTAGAACAGGTAAAAAGTATTTTCGATGGAGACTATATTAAGTTTGGAGACTCTAGTCGTGAACTACTATTTGTAGAATTCTCCGACCCAAGTTGTCCTTACTGTCATTTAGCTGCCGGAGATAATCCTGCATTTAATAAAGAAGTTGGTGGTCAGTTCTTATTGGTAGCAGACGGTGGTTCTTATGTTGCTCCTGTAAAAGAAATGCGTAAACTTGTAGACGAAGGAAAAGCATCGTTTGCCTGGATCTACACGAATGGTCATGGTAACGGAGAACTAGCAACCCAAGCTTTATATTGTGCACAAGAAAAAGGTAAATTCTGGGCAGTTCACGAGTTATTAATGAACAAGACTGGTTATGACTTAATTAACGACACTGTAAAGAATGATGTTGGTAAGTCTGATACCTTGGCCAGCTTCTTAGAGCCTGCAATAGAAAAGAGTTTCATGAATGATTGTTTAACTAGTAAGAAATATGCAGGTAGAATTAGTAGCGATATGCAATTTGCAAGTAGCGTTGGCGTAAGTGGTACTCCAGGTTTCTTCATTAATGAAAAGGTATATGCAGGTGCATATAACTGGACAGATATGAAGGGTGATGTAGACGCAATATTAAAATAGTTTAAGTTTTAGTTAGAGGCGATTCATTGCAAAGCAATGGATCGCCTCTTTTTAATATAAGCCACTTAAGTAGTTGCTGTGTTATAGTAAACATAGACTCTGTAGAAGCATAAATTGCTTAAAGGGTTGCTTTTATGTTCTACCATAGACTATAATCCCTTTTTAGTATCCCCTAGTACTTTGTTAAAAACTTAGATTATTAAGTGCATGTTCAATCTTTTAGACAACCTACCAAAATTTTTAGAAGACATTGTTGTAGATAAAAACTACTTGGTGTTGTTACAGATCTACGCACTTTTTTTTATAGGGGCTGTGGTGCTAAATATCTTGGCGTTTGTAATTGGCAAAATTATTGATGCTTTACCTAATGGAAAAAAGCTAAGTCGTAGTCAGGTCTAATGTTAAAGATAAAAAAATTTTTTAAAAACCTGGTTAAATTAATGCTATGCGTTGGTGTAGTGGTGTTTACAGTGTATATCTTTATGAGTAGCTACGAAATTCTTACCAATACCCCCTTGCCGTTTACCAATTCGGTAGAAAGTTTTAGGTCTCAAAACACAATTAATAATATTTTGGGAACTCATAAAATATACGATAATTACGATTCTGCTAACTTTATGAATAGGGGCGAAACTATAGATCAGTTGCGTATTGCCAAAACAAACACCCTTTTGGGTCTTGTTCCTTACAAGTTGAATCCTACGTATGGTTATATTTTCCGTAAGAACACCGCCCATTTTATTTTCTTCGGAGAAGATAAAGGACCAGAGTCTGCCTTGGTCTATATGCCTAGTAACTGGAGAGGCCTAGTTAACCCGGGCAATTTAGAAGTAGGAGACAACGTGTTTTTTGTTAAAAACGACGGAAAAAGTGTTACTTTTAGAATCCGCGAAAAAAAGGTTACCAACTTAGATGCCAATTATGTGCCAACAAAAACTCAGAATTTTAATTTGGTGTTAATAATGGATAACTTACCATCGAATACACTTTATATCTTTAACGCAGAATATTTATCTAGCGAAAACTAACCGTGCAAGAATTCTACTTTTTCCGCAACCTCATATTTTTCTTTGCCACTGCAATGCTTATTAAGTACACGTCATTCATGTTCTTGGCACCGTTGTACACAATTAAGCAAGCATTGCGCCGCAGATACCTCTCTAGGTTCCGTTGGGTAGGCTATAAGGTTTCTGTAGTTGTTCCAGCCTGGAACGAAGAGGTAGGAATTATTAAAACAATTGAATCTGTAATTGCCAATCAATATCTAAATACAGAAATTATTGTTATTAACGATGGTTCTAACGACAACACAGAGAAAAGAGTTAAGGAGTATATTGAAAAAAATAAAGCAAATTTCTTGCCAGGTCAGAAGATTAAGTATTATTACCAAGAAAATGCAGGTAAAGGACACGCGCTAAACAATGGTATAAGCCATGCTTCCGGAGATATTATTCTTACCATAGACGCAGATTCTGCGGTTAGCGAAAACGCTTTGCAAAATTTGGTAAAGCATTTTCAAGATCCAAAAATTCACTGTGTGGTTGGTAATGTTGTAGTGGCAAATAACGACTCTGTTTTGGGGTTTGTGCAGCATTTAGAATATAAATTTGGTTTTTACTTTAAGCGTGCTCACTCGGTACTAGGTGCAGAGTATATTTACGGAGGAGCTTGTGCTGCATTCCGCAGTAGGGTTTTCGAAGAAATTGGCTTGTTCGACACAAGTAACAAAACCGAGGATATTGAAATGTCTATGCGCACAAGGTTGTACGGATTTAACTGTGAATACGCAGAAGAAGTAATTTGTTATACCGAAGGAGCTAGTAGTCTTAAAGGACTTATTAATCAGCGTCTAAGGTGGAAAAAGGGTAGATTCGACACCTTCCTGAAATACCGTAACCTGTTCTTTTCTATGGATAAAAAAGTGAATAAGGGTTTAACTTTCTTTGTATTGCCTTACGCTCTTTTAGCCGAGCTACAGCTTCTTTTTGAGCCTATTGGTATTGCCTTGGTAGGTGTATATAGCATTGTTTCCGGAGACTACGTGTCTTTGGCACTAGGCTTATTCTCTATCTTTATTATTTATTTCATTAACGCAATTTTTAATCCTCAACCAGGAAATTGGAAACTACTTATTTACTACTGGTTTAGTTGGCCTGTTTTCTACCTATTGGTATGGGTAGAGTTCTTGTCTCTTCTTCACGGAGTAAGCATGGTATTTAAGGGTAACAATGTAGAGTGGCAGAAGTGGGATCGTAAAGGTATATAAGATAAAGGAATATTATGACTACTAAAAATATAATAGTGTACACAATCATGTTTATTGGCTTATTCACTTACGGAGTGTGGATTACTTTTGGTACTTTTTTGGGAAAGAACCCTGTGCAAGCAGTTGTAGATTATTCCAACGAACGTAACGAGAATCCTGTTTTAGTAGATAAATGTTCAGATAAACCCGCGCTAGACCTTGCCGGAGCAACAGTACCAGAAATTGTCCGGTTAGATGAACATCAAAAAGTCTGTAAATCTTTTGTAACAGACGAAATAATGACTTTTGCACTAATGCCAAAAGACAAAACAGAGGCTGTAAAAATGGCAGACACAATGGCAATTGCCCTAAAGGAATATTCAAAATACGGAATTAAACCTTTAGTAATTATTGAACCAGAGGCTTCTTGGGGTTTAATAGACTTTTTAGAGTTTGAGCGTGGTTTTTACAATCCGTTCCTAACCCTATATTTTAACCAGTTACGTGCCAACGGAATTACCGACTCTATGATGGGAACTTGGGTACCTTTTCCAGAAGCAAATACCCCGTTATGGAACAAACAAAACTCTACACCAAAAGATTTTGTAGGCTGTATTAATATCTATTTGGGCATTCTAAGAAGTTATTACCCTACAGCAAAAACTAGCATATTATTAAACTCGGCTACTTATCCTAACGAAGATACAAACTACCTAAAGGGTGAGTATGTCTCCTTGATTCCATATTTAGATGGAATTAAACCAGGACTGGTAGATTCTTTTGGCATGCAAGGTTTTCCTTGGAGTCCTGCTAAAGGAGAAAATGAAAGGGAAGTAAACGATATCCGTGTCTTCTTGCCTAGCCGTTTACTAGAGGAAGCTGCAGATAAACTTGCAGTAAAAGAGGTGTGGATAAACACCGGTACATATAGCACTAAATATACTAACAACGCAGATATTACTGTGTATGTTGCTCCAGAAGCACGTAAGGCAATTCTTAAAGAGATTATCACTTTAGGTAAAGACCTGCAGGCAAAGGGCTACACAGTAAAAGTAAATCTGTTTAATGAAGATAAATCGGAAACCGCAGAAGCTACAGATTGGTCATACTTTTTAAACGCAGACAATATTACAAGGCACACTGTTATTTACGTTGAAATGATGGCTCTGTTTAGTTCTTCTGGAATACAGTTTTCGCAGTTCGATATTTAGCAGAATTTAGTGGTGCAATAAAGTAATGCTTGGCAATCTCGTTGCAAAGTAAGTAAACGCCGCTAAATGCCAATACAATTACAAGAATACTAGGATCTAAACTCATTATGTCTAGTTTATTAATTCCTACGGAAGCAATTATTAAACACATTGCTGCGCTTACAAAAATTGCAATTAACAATGACTTGCTTGGTGGATTAATCTTGCGGAACAACGAGAATTTGCTGCGCAAAGAAAGAATTACAAATACTTCAGATACTGTAGAAAAAGCAAACCAAGCAGTTTGAATAGTACCGCTAGGTAGGTTGCGTAAGGCTATAAAGAATAAAACATCGAAGGCCGAGGAAATGAGGCCATACTTTAAACCATGTCTAATAAGTTTGTTATTGTCATGATTCATAGGCCTACGTAAATCTATCCCACTTACGTTATCGCTAGAAATTGCTAAAGATGGAATATCTGTTAGTAAATTGCTAATTAAAATTTGCAGCGGCAGAATTGGCAAGTAGTTTAAGAACAAAGATAAAACTCCAATTGTTAAGAAATTTCCCAGGTTGCCGCTAAGCATCTGTATTAAATATTTATTAATGTTTATAAATGCTTTGCGACCTTCGCTAATGCCTGTAACCAAAGCATCTAGGCTATGAGAAAGCAGTATTAAATCTGCGCTGGCTTTGGCTGCAGGAGTTGCGTTATCTACCACAATGCTAACGTTTGCTAGACGCAAAGCGGGAGCATCGTTAATACCATCGCCTAGGTATCCCACGAAGTGGCTTTTTTGCAAGGCTGTAATAATTCTGAATTTCTGATTGGGGTCGCAGCGGGTAAAAATCTTAAACTTCTCTACTTGCAAAGATAAATTTGCTTCGTTATTGAAATCTAAGTTGCTAGAGTTAATAACTTCGCTTTCACTAGCAATTAAGCCAACTGCTTTTCCAACACCTACCGAAGCCGCAATAGAATCGCCAGTAATAATTTTAATTCCTACACCAAGTCTATCTGCCTCTTTTAGAACAGCTTTTGTTTGAGAGCGAATGGCATCTGCAAAGTAAACTGTGCCTATATATTCAATTTCTTTATCTGTTTTTAGTGCTAGTGAAATAACTTTAGTAGCTCTGTTTTTAGTAATTTCGGCTTCTTTATTTAGTAAACTTTTCTTGTCTACTAGGGCAGCAATATATTCTGGGGCACCTTTAATTAATGTAAACTGTGGAAATTCTCGGGCAGAGTATCTTTTGATTGGGTCAAAAGGTACAGAGTTAAATTCGGCTAAAACTACTTTTTCATGAACCATTGACTTGTGGAGGTAACTTTGGAGAGCACGGTCTAATGGGTCGTTACTTTCGACGCTTCTTAGATACAGGTAGTTAGAGAAGTTTGCTGCTCCAAGATTGCTTTCGCAGTTAAGGACGCGCAATTCATTTGTAGTAAGCGTACCTGTTTTGTCGCTACAAATTAAATCTATATTACCTAAATCTTCTACTGCAGCAATTCGCTTTACTACAACTCCTTCTTTACTTAGTTTTAACGCTGCTCGTGCCAAAGTAATTCTGGCCATAATTGGCAAAGCTTCCGGAATAATTGTAATTGAAATTGCAACTGTAAATAGCAAAATACTAAAGAGATCTTCTTGAGGTTTTATTAGTAAATGTGAAACAAAAAGTACAAGAAGTGCAACAACGGCAATCTCTAAAAACTTATGGCTAAGCTCGATTAAATTGAGCTCATATTCACTTTTCTTATGTATATTTACAGCTAGATCTGTAATTTGTCCGTATTTACTTTTGGCTCCTGTTGCCTCTACCTGAGCAGTAACATTGCCATCGATGACATGGGAACCAGAATAGAGGAGGTTTTCGGGTTTCTTTTTTTAGTAGCTTTACCTGCATATTTACCGATTGCAGTGCTTTCTCCGGTAAGGGCAGATTCGTCTACAAGTAAATTTTTGCTAGCAAGAATTACACAGTCGGCAGGTACAATATCGCCAAGACTTAAAATTACAATATCGCCTGGCACAAGTTGTTCTTTGTCTACAATGGTTTGTCTGCCTTGGCGAATTACAGTTACATCTTCTGTTAAAAAAGCAGAGAGTTTTTTAAATGCTGAGTCAGATCGCTTCTCTTGCAGCAGGCCAAGCCCACTATTAATAAAAATAATTATTAAAATAACTGTGCCGTCTACGTTCTGATTCAGAATAAAAGAGATTACAGCCGCGACAAGAAGTAGATAAACAAGTGGATTTAAAAATTGTTTTAGTACTAATTTTAGAATTGAATCATGCTTATATTCAACCTTATTTAGTCCGTAACGAGACTGTAACTCTTTAACTTGTTTAGAGTTTAATCCTTGGGCAGTAATTAATTCCATTTAAGATTCTAATCTAGCTTTCTGTGTTGTGTCTTGCAGTTGTTGCAAACTTTGTAATTCTGGAGAAGTTGCTAGCCAAGGCAATAAAACCTTGGTTTCTTCTAATGTTGCTGCCTTGCAGAAACGAATTGCTTCTGGGTTAGATGTTTTTTCTAGCGGACTTAATAAATATGTAAGCGCTTCTTTTGGTAAATCTAACACTAGCCTTACTTGCAAGAACATTTCCGAGGCACCAATTTTAACTGTGTAGTAGCCAAGGAACTTAAGGTTTTCTGCATAAGTGCTAATTTCTAAACCAGTTTCTTCGCGAACTTCGCGAATTGCTGCGCGGGTAATTGTTTCATCCTTTTCTGGCTTTCCTCCTGGCAACTGCCACACTTTAGAATCTTTAGAGACTAAGACAATTTTGGCATCTTGGCTAAAAATCCAGACATAGACTTGTTTAATAGGTAAATTTTTATGTTCGTCTTTAATTAGTGTTTCACTAATCCAGTTCCTTGTTTCTGTATTTTTATTTTCCATAAAAAAAGACCAATTTTCATAAGCTAATTACTTGTATGCTAAACCAAATGCATTTCTATGAATATCGACAGCGAATGTTATTGAAGACAGTGGGTTTAGGAGGACACCAAAACTTGTAATTATTAGATTGCTACAGTGTTTCAAAGTTTGTATACTTTAAATAGTACAAGTGGATAAACAAGAAAATCTACAACAAAAGCAGTGGTTTAGGATGCTATTAGCGGCCTTCGCCATCTTTGTGCCAATTGTTTTATTCATTTTGTTGGTTAATTATGGAACCTACAAACTTATTCAGGGCCAGCAAAGTAGTGCTGTTAAACTAGAAAATGGCAAATTAGTTTTTGCAAATGGCCAGACCTGGGATCTTAAAGTGCAACAAACAAGTGGCGAAGTAAAAGAACCGCAAACAGATGTTACTTTAGTTGGCGATGTACTTACTATTAATGGTATTTCGGTTGTACTTCCTACTCCTGCTGCTGTAGAGCCAGCCCCAGATTTTGTAGACACAGACACAGACACAGATACCGATAGGCAAACTTTAAGCTTAAATGGCAGTAAACTTTCAATTAACAGGGGCAATACTGTTACTTTCTCTACTTTTAATACTCTACAGACCTTTACAGCCGGTATTGTGGTTTCAGACGCTGCTAGTTTTACCGGCAGCGTGGCTTTTTCTCAGTTACCTCAAATTCCTCTTACTCAGAATAGTATTTTAGTTGGCAATGCTAGTAATGTTGCTGCTTCGTTGGCTGGTGGTAACCCAGGCGAAACTCTTACCATAGACGGTAGCGGAGTTCCTTTTTGGAGCGATATTTCTGGCTTAATTGCAGTTTCTAGAGGAAATCTTACCTTTGTTAACCCAGAAGTTAGTGTTACAGGCGGTACAAATGCAATTTGGGGAAGTGGTGTAAGTATTACTATTCCAGATGCTGCTGCGGGTACAAGGGGGTTGGTTACTACTGGAGCACAAACTTTTGCCGGTGCCAAGACATTTAATAGTAATCCAACTTTTTCTGCACTTAGCAGCGGAGCTATTCCAGTAATTGGCACAGGTGGTTTGGTTGGTAGTGTGCCAGAACTTACTTGGAACACCGGTAGTACAAGCTTAGATGTAACTGGCAGAGTTTCGGCAACAAATTTACGATTAAACACAGTGACATATAACTTCCCTGGTAGCCAAGGTGCTGCAAGTACATATTTACGTAATGATGGTGCAGGCAATCTTACCTGGACAGCTGTCTCTGGTGCTACGGGTCTTAGCGATTTAACGGCAGCAACTGCTGCAAACAGCATTAACAATGCAAATAATACTCAAACGTGGAACTGGGCGTTAACATCGGCCGCAGGCTCTGGTCTTGCATTGGTAGAAAATACAGCAGCAATAAACGGAGTAGGTGCACAGGCAGTTTTAAGTGTAGCTACTTTAACTGGTTCTACTGCAACGCCATTAATAGTTAATAATATTGGTGCTGCTAGTAGTTTTAGAGTTAACGATATAGCCTCGGACACAACGCCATTTGTAATTGATGCTGCAGGCAACGTTGGTATTGGCACTGCAACTCCTGGCTATGCTTTAGAAGCAATAGGTATTGGCAGATTCTCTGGTGGAGTATTGGGTGGAGTGAGCGATCAGTTTACTATTAATGGCTCTGGAAATCTTACTAAGATTAACAATGTTCCATATAGTTTCCCAGCTTCTCAGGGCTCGTCTAGTACCTATTTGCGTAATGATGGTTCTGGTGGTCTAACATGGGCTACTGTAGCAATTGGCAGTAATGAAATTTCTAGTTTACTTGGTGCTAGCGCTGCAAACACAATAGCCAATGCCAACTTCCAGCAAACATGGAACTGGGCGTTAACAGGTACTACAACAAATGGCTTGGCATTAGGAGAATCTACTGCAGCAACTAGTGGGGCAGGTGCGCAAGCAATTTTAAGCTTGTCTACTTTAAGTAGCTCAACAGCAACTCCTTTAATTATTAATAATGTTGGAAATGCTAATAGCTTTAGAGTAAATGATAGTGCCAGCGATACTACTCCTTTCTTAATAGATCCTAGTGGTAACGTAGCAATTGGTGGTACAACAACTGCCAATGTAAGATTAACAATTTCAGATAATAGTGCTACTTTTGCAAATCAGCAGTTGTTAATTAACAACAGCGCGCCTAGTGCTCAAAGTATTATCGAGTTTCAGAACAGCGGAACTTATGCCGGTAGGATTCGCAGCGATTATGCCAATAATATGACAACTTCTATTGCTTCTGGCGGAGGCTACTATTGGTTAACTGGTGGAGATGCTGGTGTTGGTACCACAAGAATGAGTATAGATTCTAGTGGAAACTTGCTTGTTGGAAGTGCATCTGAATTTATTGTTGGCGCTAGTGGCGATTTATCTAGAATTAATAACGTAGACTATACATGGCCAGGTTTGCAGGGTGGGGTAGATACTTACCTAAAGAACGATGGTTCTGGTGGCTTAACATGGGCAAGTGTTGCAGGAGGGGCTTCTGCGCTTAGTTCCTTAACTGCTGCTACTGTAAATAACACCATAGACAATGCAGACTTTACTCAGACCTGGAACTGGTCTTTTAATGCAGTTGCAGAAGCTGGCTTAGTAATTGCCGAAGATGCTGCTTCTACAAATGGTGGTTCTGCTCAGGCACTTTTAAAGTTAAGCACAATAACAGCTTCTACGGCCAATGCAATTTATATAGATAACAACGGAGAAGCTGCCAGTATTAGTGTATTAAGTGGGGCAAGTTCTGTGCCTTTTATAATTAATAAAGACGGCAACGTAGGAATTGGAGTTGGCAGCCCAACCAGTGCAAGACTTGAAGTAAATGACACTACAATTACAGCTATCTATGCTTCCTCTGGTTCTAGTTTTGGATTAGAGGCATATAGTACAGATACTTATGCAATACAAGGCATAGGAGAATCTGGTATTTATGTTGCAGGTACAGTGAATGGAGTATTCTCTGCAGGTGGTGTAAACACACTAAGAGGTATTACTAATATTGGTAGTTCAGATCAGTTCTCTGTTAATGGTAGCGGTAACTTGGTTAAAGTAAACAATGTTACTTATTCTTGGCCAAGTAGTCAGGGTGGTAGCAATTCATTCTTAAAGAACGATGGTTCTGGCGGACTTACTTGGGCAACTAGCATTGCTACCACAACCGAACTTTCTTCACTATTAAGTGCAACTGCTACAAACACATTAACAAATTCCACTTTTCAACAAACTTGGAACTGGGCATTAACAGGTGCAACTGCATCTGGGTTGAAGCTAGGAGAAACTAGTGCTTCTACAGGCGGTAGTACCGATCAAGCAATTTTAAGATTGGCTACATTATCTGGTTCTACTGCTACAAGTTTAATAATAGATAACTTTGGCACCAAGAACGGCATTACTATTAACGATGAAGCCTCTGATACTACTCCTTTTGTAGTAGATGCTAATGGTAACGTTGGTATTGGTACTGCAACACCTGCATATCTTTTAGACCTTGTTAGCGCCAATGCTACTCATACGACTCCTGTTTTTAGACTTAATAACACAGACATTGGTAGTGGCCAGAATGTAATTGGATTCACACATAATGATGTCTATAAAGGCAGTATTCGCTCAGATTATGATGGTAACCTTACTTATGGCGCTACAGGAATTTATAGCTGGTACCTAGGTGGCGATTATGGAACTGGAAATGTAGCAATGACCTTAGATAACTTTGGATACCTTAATCTTCCAACACTAGACAGTAAGATCTTTTTGGGGGCACCAAGTAGTGGAAATACCACTGGTCTTTATCTTAACGGCGTGAATGAAAATTGGGGAATACAAATGATTAATGATGGTACCGGTGGATATTATACCGACGCTTTATTTGATAGTACTGGTGGCTCTGGTGGTAATACCCGAGGTTTTAGAGTTATAGACACGGCTGCATCTACAACAAGGTTTTTTGTTGGCGATACAGGAAACGTAGGCATTGGTACAGATAATCCAACAAGCCCTTTAACAATAGAGAGGACGCAGCAAAATTTTGCTGACCCTTTCATTATGCTTAACAATACAGATGGTTCTGCACAAACAGCAATTCAATTTAATAATTCTGGTACTTTTGGTACAAGAATTAGGACTGATTATTTGAATAATCAAGTCTCCGCTAGTAATGGAGGTGGTTTTTATTGGTTCTTGGGTGGTGATGCTGACGTAGGTAGTCTTGGAATGTTATTAGATTCCAGTGGAAACGTAGGTATTGGCACAGCTAGTCCAACAAACCCATTAACAATCGAGAGGGCACAGGTGAATCCTGCTGACCCATTCATTATGCTTAACAATATCGATGGTTCTGCGCAAACTGCAATTCAATTT
>Ga0105047_10002047_pt1 | contig 36112 bp, 17 predicted proteins | sample MAT04_FD_78384 | JGI IMG/M metagenome (GOLD analysis project Ga0105047, IMG submission 78384) | Freshwater microbial communities from Lake Fryxell liftoff mats and glacier meltwater in Antarctica - MAT-04 (megahit assembly) | ecosystem: Environmental > Aquatic > Freshwater > Ice > Liftoff... | reverse complement strand
GCCGCTCCGGGGCCGCTCCGGGGCCGCTCCGGGGGCCCCACACCCGCTCAGGGCGCCGAAGGGGGATGGCCGAAACCTGACATTCCGGCACCCTGGAGTGTGCCGCTCCGAGGCCGCTCCGAGGGCCTCACACCCGCTTAGACAAACAGCTTCGCCACCGGCTTGCCCTGGTCGGTGATCGGCACGGGGCGCTCGCCGTCCATCAGGTTTTTGTTTGGGTTCACGCCCATCGTCGCGCAGATGGTGGCGAAGAGGTCGGGGACGCTGACCGGGTCGGCCACGATGTTCATCGCGAGATCGTCGGTCGTGCCAACGCACTGGCCGGTGCGCAGGCCGCCGCCGGCGAGGAGTACGGTGAAGGCTTTGCCGTGATGCCCGCGGCCGCCGCCGCTGTCGAAACTCGCCGGGCGGCCAAACTCGCCCGCGACGACGATGAGCGTCTTTTCGAGCAGGCCGTTGGTTTTGAGATCGGTGATCAGCGTGGCGACACTGTTGTCGAGGCCGCGGATGAGCTGGTGCTGTTCGAGTTGGGCGGCGTTGTGGGTGTCCCAGCCGGCGCCGTTGACGAAGTTGATGTTGTAACCCACTTCGAGAAAACGCACGCCGCGCTGGATGAGGCGGCGCGAGAGCAGCAGGCGCTGGCCGAACTCATCGCCGAAGGCGGCGCGCAGGGAGTCGGATTCCTTGGCCAGATCGAAGGCCTTCATGAAGTCGCCGCTTTGCAGGCGGAAGCCTTCCTCGATGGCTTCATCGTAATCGCGCGGGGCGGCATCGCTCACGCGTCCGCGGAAGTCTTCGCGCACGGTCGCGAGCAGCGCCTGGCGGCGGGCGGCGCGTTCGCGGGAAATATCGGGCGGGAGCGCGAGGCCGGCGGGGCCGCTGTTCGTGTCGGTGAGATAGACGTAGCCGGCTTTCGGGCCGAGGAAGCCGGGGCCGCGCGTGGCGCTCGGGTAACCCATGAGCACATACGCGGGCACGCCTTCCGCCGCGGCCTGGCGCTGGTGGGCGATGATCGAGCCGATGGACGGATAAACGACGCTGCCGCTGGGCTGGCGACCGGTGTGCATGCGATTGGTCGCGGCGGCGTGTTCGTCGATGACGTTGTGATTGACCGTGCGGACCGGCACGAGGTGCCCGGCCATCTTCGCGAGCCGCGGCAGGTGCTCGCAGAATTTCGCGTCGGGGATCGCGGTGTCGATGATGTCGTAATAACAGCCGGCGACTTTCTTGCCGTCTCCTTTGGTGGGCTTGGCGTCGAAGGTGTCGATCTGCGAATAACCGCCGCCGAGCCAGATGAAGATGCAGTGCTCGGCTTTGCCCAGCGTGACGGCAGGGGCGATGGCATTGGCGCTGGCGAAGCGCGGCAGGGCGAGCGCGCCGGCGGCGAGCGAAGCGCGGGTGAGGAAGTCGCGGCGGGAGATGGGGTCGAGATTCATGGTGGGACGGGGACGGAGAGGCTGGTTCCTACTCGTATTCTTACTCGCACTCCCGCCAGGCCACACAGGCCGGGAGTAAGATGAAGAGTAGGAGTAAGAGTAGGAGGAAGAGTAGGAGTAAGGCTAGAGCGTGGCATGGACTTTCGCCATGGACGGGAGAGAGGAGGCTCCGCGGAGCGGCGCACTCCAGGGCGCCGAGGGGGCGGGCGGCGGAACTGCGGAGCCGCCCGGCACCCTGGAGTGTGCCGCTCCACAGCCGCTCCAAAGTGCGGGAAACGCTCTAGGGGACATAGGTGAATTCCGGGGTGATGATGAGCGCCCAGACGGCGTCTTCCATGCGCTCGCGCCACGGTGCGGCGAGGCGCGGAGTCGCCGGATCGCCGGCGCGCACGGCCTTTTCCCGGTCATAGACGACGGGCGTGGAATCGGGGTGGAGGTGGTTGCTCCACATGGCGAACTTGGTGATGCGCGGTTTCTTCGGCAGGTCGCCGCTGGGCACGGCGAGCAGGCGATCACCGTAGCCTGCCGCGAGCATCGCGGTGAACGCGGCGCGTTCTTTGGCGCTCGGAGCGCGACTGAGCACGCGCTGGAAGAGTTGCGTGATAAGGCTGTCGAGCGGCTGACCGCGCAGGGCGAGCGCGGTGAAGGCGCTGTCGTCGCTCAGGCGGGTGATGCGCGCGCCGAGGATGCCGTTGGCGAGCAGCGCGGGCTGGATGACGTTGGGCGCTTCATCGCGGACGGTCTTCGGCTCCGCGCGGGAATCGCGCCAGCCAAAGTTGCTCAGCACATCGGTGAATGGCTGCGCGGCGGGCTTGCCGAGCGAAGGGCGGTCGCGCTCGTTGCTCAGGCCCACGAATTCCCACGCGTGCTGCGGTTTGCCGAGGTTGAGGAAGTCTTTGATCGTCCGGCGGCCATCGAGATCGAAGTTCAATTCCTCGCTGTCGAACTCCTTGCCCGCGACCTGGAAGAGCGAATCGACAAGTTGTTCGGCGCTCAGGCGGCGGCGCGCGGGCGATTGAAAGAGCCGCTCGCCGGGTTTGGCAAAACGCGAGCCGGCGTCGGTGACCCCGCGTTGATAGGTCTGCGAGTTCAAGATCAGCCGGGCGACGTGCTTGAGGTCGTAGTTATTAGTGATCAGCTCGCGACCGAGCCAGGTGAGCAGGTCTTTGTGCGATGGGCTCACGTCTTCCCAATCGTCCACCGGATCAATGATGCCAAAGCCGAGCAGGCGCTTCCACAGGCGGTTCACGACGACCTGGGCGAAGCGCTCGTTGCGCGGGTCGGTGAGGATCGCGGCGAGTTGTTCGCGGGTGTCTTCGGTATTGCGCAGCACGCCAGGGAGCGCCTCGGAGGGCAGGTCGCCGAACGGGAAATGGCCTTCGATCTGGTCGCCCGCTTTGAGCGAGACGACGACGTGGCTGTTCGCGGTCAGGCCCTGGCTGAGACTGGTGCCGGGCACTTTCACCGGCGCCCGCTGGAGCATCGCCGAGATGGCAAAAAGGTCGGCCTGATTGAAGGGATGATTCGGCGCATCGTGGCAGCGGGCGCACTTCATTTCCAGCGCGAGGAAGGCGGAGGAAAGGATCTGCGCTTTGTTGGCCATCGGCAGATCGTTTTGCGAGGCGATGCCAAAGCCGGCGGCGCCGCCATTGCGCGAGCTGCCTTCCATGGAAACGAGCGCGGTGACGAAACGATCCATCGCCCAGTTGTCGCGCAGCGCGTCGCGGAGGAAGAAGCGAAACGGGCCAGTGTTGTTGAGCGTGGCTTTGAGAATCGCGGGATTTTCCGCGAGCACATCCTGCCAGTAGGGCAGCCAGAGATCGGCCCAGCGCGGGTCTTTGAGCAGGCGGTCGATGGCCTCGGAGCGCTTGTCTTTGCTGGAGTCGGCGAGGAAGGCGGTCAGTTCTTCCGGTGTCGGCAGGAGGCCGATGGTGTCGAGCGTGGCCCGGCGGAGGAACGCCGAGTCGTCCGTCAAGTCCGAGGGTTTGGCCCCGGCCTTCTCGATCTTCGCACCGATGAAGCGGTCGATGTGATGGGACGCCGGGAGGGAGGTGACGGGCACGGTAATGGCCGGCTTCTTCGCGCTCTCGGCGCGGGCGAGATCGTGGCGCATTTTCCAATAGGCGAGTTCCTCGCTGTTGGCCCGGCGCTCACTGGCGAGTTGCATCACCCGCGATTGCTGTTCTTTCGCGTATTGCTTCCACGCTTCATCACCCACGTCGAACCACTGATCGTTCGCCGCGAGCAGACGGAAAGGTGCGCCGCCGGTCGAGACGGCCACGAGTGGCTGACCGAGTTCCGGCCGGAGATTCTTGCCGCCGACGAAGGTCTCGAAGGTGAAGACCTGCGGCTTTCCATCGCCCTTCACCGTGACCATCGCTTCGCTGTGGCCTGGTTGCAGGACGGTCATTTCTTTCACGAATTGGACTGCGAGTTGATCGGCCACGGCTTCCGCGTCGGAGGCGCGGGTCGCTCCGGCGGGTTTGGGGAATAGACCGGAAGTCGCGATGACCTGGCCATCGACGGAAAGCCGTCCGCCGCGCATCGCACGCACGAGCACGCGATGTTCGCCGGGAGGCAGCGTCACGGCGGCGGACATGCGGATGAGGAAGGGAATCGAGCGATCGCGCTGCACGCCGCGGGGTGAGTATTTGGAGATGATTTTGGCGAGTCCGAAAGCGGGTTCGGTCCACGATTCCGTGACGGTCGCCGGCACATTTCCCCACGAGGCCTCGAAGCCCGCGTTGCTCTTGCCGGAATCCGAATCGTTGACCGTCCAGTCGCCCGCGAGGGCATCATCTTCCTTGGTGCGATGCTCCAGCACTTCCACGCGGACCAACCCCTTCGGCAGCTCATCGAGCTTCACAATCGGCGCGGGCGAGACGCGCTGGAACCGGGCCTTGAGCGTCTCGGCGCTGACCAGTTGGCGGTGGATCGCGACTTCATCGATGCCGCCGCGCAGGCTGGGGCCCGCGGCGCCGCGCATGGAAGTGCCGAGCCACACTTCGTCGTCATCGACCCACGGGCCGAGTTCGGTCGCGCCGCCCATGTCCCAGGTGCCACCGACCATCGTGCCATCGACAAATCCGCGGATACTGTCCGGCTTGCCGAACGTGTAGAGCACGGCGACATGGTGCCAGCCAGCGCCGGGCAGGAAGCCAGTATTTGCCGTCCAGCGGTGCCAGAAGTCCTGGCTGTCGGTGGTGGCATCGCGTTCATCACGGAAGACAAAGCTCACGCGCGCCGTGCCGTCTTCCTCCCGCAAGCGCAGGCCCCAGTTTTGATTGTGTGAAGGCTGACCGGGCCGACCGGTGCGGCCTTTGCCGATGATGTAGGCGTTCTGCCCATTGCCGAGTTGGTCGCAGCGGACCCAGGCTTCGAGGGTGATGCTGTCGCCCTTTTTGAAATCGTAGAGGCTATCCGCGCCGGGGTCGGGAATGCGCAAGCTCGCGCCGGGTTTGCCGAGCAGGATGGCGTGGTTGGTCTCGACGAATGCGGGATACTCCGGCGGACGCGGCCCGTCGCCGAGCTGCGCCCCGCCTTGAAGGAGCGCCTGCGTGGTGACCGGATTGGAGTTCCAGTAAGCGACCGGTTTGTCCTTGGCGATGAGGTCATCGTAAGGCGCGGCGAAGGCGGGAGCGGCGAGGGCGAGCAGGAGGGGGAGACGGGTGACGAGGTTCACGGGGAGGAGGTTGCCCTAATATAACCCGCGATGCACGCCGGCAGGTGGGGGATTTTGTCCTAACACTTGATCGGCAGGGCGAAGGGATCTTCCGGCGCGGGCTGCACGACTTGGAAAGCGGTGAGGGTGTCGATGCGCAGGTGCGGTGCGACGAGCTGGCGTTTGTCGTTGATGACGCCCGTGGCGAGGCCGGTCACGCGCACCGAGGCGTCGATGAGCCGCTCTGCTTCCGCCGGGGTCGCCCGGTCGGGGAGGCTCTCCAGTCGGCCATTGCCCAGGCCGAGCGTGAGCACGCCGTGGCCGTCCGCGGCGGAGCGGAAGGCGCGCACCGTGCCGCGCACTTCGACCCACTCGTAATTGAAGACGCCCGAGGCCAGCGTCTCATAGTCCACCACGCGCGCCGCGGGCAGCGGGGCCGTCCCGACGATGCGGAAGCTCGTGGGCACGATGCCGGTCAGAGACAGCCCCCGATCGGTCACGCCTTCCACTTCTACCTGCTGCCCCGCTTCGGCGGTAAAATTCGTCATCTGCGCATGGATGTAGGTGCCGCCGGTGTCGTCCTGCACAAAGAACGTCCCCTCCGTGACCTTGTGCGTGACCACGCCGCGCAATCGCACCGGATATTTCCGTTCCGCGTCTTCGACAGGCAGCGCCCGTAATTTGCGCGCGGTCGTGAGGGTCGGCCGCGCCGGGTCCTGCGCGCTCAGGTTGTCCGCGCTCAGGGCGAACAGGATGAAGAGTAGGGGAAGCGGGCGCACGACGGGTTCAACCTAACCGCACGGGCAAGTCGAGGGCGACTCTTGACGCGTCGCGGGGTTGGGCGGCTAAATCCCGCCTCCATTTGCCCGCCATGAATTCCCGCTCTCGCTTCGCTCTCGTGCTCACCCTGTTCGCCAGTCAGTTCGGCCAGATCGAGGCGCAGGAATGGACGCGTTTTCGCGGGCCAAATGGCTCCGGCCTCGGCACCGCGCCGAATCTGCCGGTGGAGTTCGGGGAGAAGGATTTCAACTGGAAGATCGCCCTGCCGGGGGGCGGAAATTCCTCGCCGGTCATTTGGGGCGGGCGCGTCTTCGTCACCTGCAATCCGGCCAATACCGGCAAGACCGTCATGGTTTGCCTGGACGCGGCGGACGGCAAAATCCTGTGGCAGCGCGAGCACGAGACGAACACTTTTCGCAAGCACGCGGACAACAGCTACGCGAGTGCGTCGCCCACCGTGGATGCGGAGCGCGTGTATTTTCTGACGATGGCGCCGGAAGGCTCGACGCTCCTGGCCCTGGATCAAAAAGACGGACGCGAAGTGTGGAAGCTGGAACTCGGGCCGTTCGTCGCCCAGCACGGGCCGGGGACTTCGCCGATCGTGCAGGATGGCGTTGTGCTGGTCGATTTCGACCCGGATGCGCCGGCGAGTTTTCTCCTCGCCGTGGAGGCAAAGACCGGCGCGGAACGCTGGCGCTGGGCGCATGCGGGCGGAGGAAAGCACACCTCCTCGACGCCGTGCATCTTCACGCCGAAGCAGGGTGGGCCGCAGGTCGTCATCACGACGAAAAAGGCGGGCGTCAACGGGGTTGATTTGCAGACCGGGAAGCCGATGTGGGCGCTGCCGGATCTACTCCCGCGGCGTTGTGTGGCGTCGCCGGTGGTTGCGGGCGATCTGGTCTTCGCGCAGTGCGGCGAAGGTCAGGCGGAGAGTTCCGTCTTCGCCGTGCGGCCCTCGGCGGATGGGAAATCGGCGCAGCAAGTCTATGAGGTCATTCGGACCGGCGGCTACGTGCCGACGCCCATCGTGGTCGGCGATCTTCTTTTCCTCTGGAAAGAAAACGGGCTCGTGACCTGCCTGCGCGCGGCGAACAACGAACCGGTCTGGAGCGAGCGCGTGCAGGGGCCGTTTTACGGCTCGCCCATTGCCGTCGATGGCCGACTCTACAGCTTCACGCGGCGGGGTGAACTCATCGTGCTGAAGGCCGGCGACAAGTTTCAGGAAATCGCGCGCATTCCGCTCGGCGAAGGTTCCTTTGCCACGCCGGCGGTGAGCGGCGGCCGCATGTATTTGCGCACCTTCACGCACCTCATCTCGGTCGGGAAATAGAATGCGGTCGGCCCGGCGGCTCAAGCTGCGGGCTTCGCGCCGCCGATCGCTTCGCCAGCGCGACGTTCGGCTGTTTCACAATATTTCGACGTGTCGTGAAAGAGCGATTTGTCGCTGCCGGGAAAAAATGGCCGCGATTTTTCGAAATAATTCCCAAGGACTTCGCGCGGCTTCGGAAGATCGGCGGAGGGCTTGACGCCCTGCTCATGAAAACACTAATGCTCCGCCGCCTGACCGGTTAAGCAAGCTTCCTCCCATCTGATGCCCGCGGCTCCTTCCACCCGATTTCTCGATGCCAAACTCCTGCGCTCGATCGCGGGCATCGATCTCAAGGCGCGCCTGCTCGTCGAGGGCATGTACGCTTCGCGCCATCGGTCGCCGGATTACGGCTACAGCGTGGAGTTCGTGGATCATCGCGAATACGCGCCCGGCGATGAGTTGCGCACCATCGACTGGAAAATGCTCGGCCGCACCGAACGTTATTTCGTGAAGCGCTTCGAGATGGAGTCGAACATGAATGTCGTCTGCCTGCTCGATGTGAGCGGCAGCATGGGTTATCGGTCCGAGGACAAAAACCGGCTCAGCAAGCTGGAGTACGCTTCCTATCTCACGGCGGCGATGTGCTACCTCGCCGCGCATCAGCAGGACTCGCCGGGCGTGATCACCTTCGACACGGAGATGCGCGATTTCGTCCCGCCGAAACAGGGCAAGCGCCATCTTTTCACCATCCTGACGAAACTCGAAGCGCTGGCCGCCAGCGGCTCCAGCGACCTCGGTCCGACGCTCAAGCTCATCGTCCAGCGACTCACGCGCCGCGGCGTGATCCTGCTCATCACCGACGCGCACAGCGGCACGGAGTCGGTCGTCGATGGCATCCGGCACCTCGTCGCGCGGCGGCATGAAGTCATCGTGCTCCATCTCCTCGATGCCGATGAAGTGAACTTTCCGTTTCAATCGTTGACCAGCTTCCGCGATCTCGAAACCAATGCGCAATTGATGACCGACCCGCTGCGGCTGCGGAAAGTGTATCTCGAACGGCTGGAAAAATTCCGCGCGGAAATCAAGGACGGCTGCGCCAAGTGCGGGGCCGACTATCGCTTCGTCGATACCTCGGAACCGATCGAACTCGTGCTCCGCGATTACCTGCTCTTCCGGCGGCAGCGTTCCCGGTAATCCGATCCGCCCACGATGAACTTCCTCTTTCCCGCGATGTTGGCCGGTGCCGTGGGGCTCGCCGTGCCGATCGCTCTGCATCTCATCGCGAAGCACAAATTTCCGGTGCGCGATTTTCCGACGCTGCGCCTGCTCATGCGCGATGAGCGGACCAATGTCTTCGCCCCGCGCCTCATCGATCCGTGGCAATTGCTCCTGCGCCTGCTCGTTCTCCTGCTGCTCATCCTGGCCATGGCGCGGCTGTTTGCGCCCGGCTTTTCGGCGTTGCCCGCGCCGCGCAATCTCGTCCTGGTCATGGATTGCTCCGCGAGCATGAAAATGGCGGTCAAGAATCCCGCGGGCGACGGGCAGGTGACGCTGACGGATCTCGCGTTGCGCAAAGGGCGCGAGCTGCTCAAGGAACTCGCGCCGCCCGGACAAGCCGCGGTCGTCGCCGCGGCGGATGAAACGCGCGTGCTGACGGAATTGCAGCCGGGTGCCGGGGCGGCGTTGGAAATTCTCAATGACCAGTCCGCTCGTCTGGTCGCCACGGACGGCGCGGGCGAGGGATTGCTCCACGCCATCGCCACGGCGGGCGATCTCGTGCGCGGTCGGCGCGAGGTGAAATCGCAGATCGTCGTCCTGACCGATCTCCGGGCCAGCGCTTTTGCGGCGCGCAATCAAAAGGATCTCGAGCGCCTCGCCCGCACCCGCGCCGATCTCGGCGATAAATTGGAAGTCATTTTCGTGGACCTCGCGGAGGGCGCCACGGAGAACGTCGCGCTCACGGAAGCCCGCGTGCGCGGCAGCAGTGTCAAGGTGGGCGACGACGCGCATCTGCTTTCCCGCGTGCGCAATGGCGGCACCACGGAAAAGACGGTCAAACTTCAGCTCGCCGTCGGCAACCAGCCCGACCCTGCGGTGCGCGAAGTGGCTCTGGCGCCCGGCGAGGAGGCGGTCGTCGATCTCACGACGCCGGTGAACCGCTCCGTCCGCACGGTCGCGCAGGTGCGCATCAAGGAAGACGACGCACTGACGTCCGACAACGTTTTCAGCGTGCCGCTGAATGTCGCGGAAACCCGCCGCGTGCTCATCGTGAATGGCGCTTCGCAAGCGGTCGCGGCGGACAACGCCCTGGCCAATCTCGGCCAACCCGCCGCGCCCGCCGCGACGGCTTCCGACGACGCCGAAGGCAAGGTGGATGGCTCGACGATTCTCCGCTACGTGCTCAATCCGGGCCGCGAGTTGGGCCGGGCGCACGGCACCGGCCTCGACAGCACGGTCGTCGCGCCGGATGCCCTCGTCGGGCAGACGTTGAGCAAATACGAGTTGGTCGCGCTCTACGATGTCACCAGCCTGCCCGCCCAGGCCGTCGAGGATTTGAACACCTTCGTCCGCCAGGGCCGCGCGCTGCTCATCATCGGCTCCGCCGGGGTCAATGCCCTCCAGTTCAACCGCCTATTCTTCAGCGCCGATCCGAATCGCCCCGGCCTCTCGCCCGCGCAGTTGGGCAACGACAAGGAATTCACGCCGGCCCTCGCGCTGGCCGACAGTGCCAGCCCGCACCCGTGGCTCGCGCCGTTTCGCGATCGGTTGCAGGGCGACATCGCCACGGTGCGTTTCACCAAGGTGCGCGAACTGCCGCTGCTCGCCGGACCCGCGACGGTCATGCTCGCGGGGACCGACGGCCAGCCACTCGCGGTCGAGATGCCGCTGGAGCGCGGGCGCGTGGCGTTGCTCGCTTTCGGTTTTGAATTGGACCGCGGAAACCTCGCGCGCACGCGGGTCTTCCCGGCGCTGATGTGGCGGCTCGTCGATCATCTCACCGGCCAGCTCCGCGTCCGCCCGCCCGATGTGCTCACCGCGCTTCAGCCCACCGCCCTCGATGTCTCCGAGGCTGCATTCGCCTTCGCCAGCGAGCTGGAGTTGACCGTCCCTGGCGAAGGCGCGCAGCGTCCGCCGATCCGCCTCCCGGTGAGCGCGGATCAGACGGTCCTCGTGCCGGCGCTCGCGGCCGGTGAGTACCAGATTCACAAGCCGCGCACCGCTGGTGCCGTGGGCGGGCAGGCCCGCAACATCACCGTCCACGCCGATCCGCGCGAGAGCGATCTGGCGCGGGCGGCGGAGTCGCAAATCGGCGACTGGCTCGGCGGGCCGGTGCGCGTGGCCTCGCCGGAAGATGCGGCCAGGCTCGCCCCGACCGGCGGTGAATTCTGGCGGCTGTTCGTCTGGCTGCTCGTGATCGCTTACCTCGCCGAAGCGGTGATCGGTTACCTGTTCAATGCGCGGCGGGAAAAAATCCGGGCGGCGGAGGCGGTACGATGAATTTTCTCCTGCGCTTTTTCGGCATCGATTCTCCCGGCTCCGTCGCGGGTGTCTCCGAGTGGCTCTGGCGCGCCGGCGCGCCGCTGCCGCTGTGGGTGGTGCTGCTGCTCGCGGCCGCCGGCCTCGCGGCCGCCGCGGTCAATTTTCTCCGCTACCATGTGATGACGTGGAAGACCCGCGTGCTCCTCGCGGGCATCCGGCTCGCGGGCGTGGCGCTGCTCCTCCTCATGCTCTGCCAGTTGGAAGCGCGGCTCACCTTGCAACGCGACCTGCGCCCGACCGTGGCCGTGCTCACCGACACCTCCGCCAGCATGGGCCTCGAGGACGAGGGGAAAAAAACGCGCCTCGCCGCCGCGCGCGATTTTTCCAAAGGCCCGCTGCAAGCGCTCGCCGCGCGGGCGGACATCGTGCGCTACAACTTTGACTGGCGGCTGGAAGCCGATGCGCCGGCGGCGGAAGCGGCGCGGCCCACGCGGTTGATCGACGCCGTGGCGGAGACCGCGCGCCGCGAAAACGATCTGCGGGCCATGGTCGTCCTGACCGATGGCAACGACACGGCCGGGAATCGCGGCGAACTGCTCGCGCCCACGCTGGCCGCCCGCCGCCTGCCGGTTTTCCCGGTGGTCTTCGGCTCCGCGAACGCCCCGAAACTGGCGCGCGTCAAGATTTCCAGCGCCGCCAACTATGTGCGCATCGGCGACGAACTGCGCCTCGCCGCGACACTTTCCTCCAATGATCTCGGCGAGCAGAGCGTGACCGTGCGCCTGCTCGAAGACGGCGTGCCCGCACCGCTCGGCGTGCGCGAAAATGTCCGCCTCGGCAAGGCGCCGGTGGAGGTTTCCTTCATCATCAAACCGGCACGCGAGGGCGACCGCGTTTACCGCGTGGTGGTCGATGGGGTGAAGGATGCCGTCAGTCAAAGTCTCCAGGTTGCGGAACATCGGGTCAGCGTGCTCAACGCCAAAATCCGCGTGCTCTATCTCGACATCCCGCGCGACGAGCGGAAAATTCTTGGCCAATGGCTGGCCCGTGATCCGGTGGTCGATCTCGCCACGCTCACCATGATGCCGAAAGGCGGCTGGTACGCGCAGGGCGCTTTGCAGCACAAGAACGCGGGCGATGGTCTGCCCGGCGCGGAACCCGATTTGCACAAGTACGACGTCATCGTGCTCGGCGACATTCCGCGCTCCTATTTCCGCGAAGGCGGCGATGTCGCGGAAACGAAGATGCAGTGGCTCGCCGAATTTGTGAGCCGGCGGGGCGGGGGATTGGTCATGCTCGGCGGGCGCAGTGTTTACGCCGCCGGCCAGTATCAGGAATCCACGCTCGCGCGTCTGGCGCCGTTCGTCATCGAGCCGACCAATGAGCCGCAAGTCGCGAAGACCTTCAAAATCACGCCGACCGTGGCCGGGCTCAGTCATCCGCTGATGGGCCTGGAGGCTGATCCGGCGGCGAACCGCGAGGCGTGGTTCGATCTGCCGACGCTCGATGGCAACAACCGCGTCGGCCAGGTGAAGCCCGGCGCGAGCCTGCTCGCCGTGCGCGATCTCACCGAGGGACCGATGCCGGTCATCGCCATGCAAAATGTCGGCAAGGGCCAGGTGCTCGGACTTTCCATCGATACGACCTGGCGTTGGGAAATGATGCGCCCGGCGGAAGGCGAGGATTATTTCCGCAAGTTCTGGGGCAATGCGTTGCGGGTGCTCGCGCCCGATCCGCGCGTGGAACCCGATCGCCCGCAAATCCTGCGGCAGCAATCCTCGGCGGCGGTCGGTCGCACGATCTCCCTTTCGACGCGCCTCGTGGATAGCGTGTATCAGCCGGTGCGCGGGGCCGATTTGCGCGTGAAAGTCACCAGCCCGACGGGCCGGATCACGCATTTCCTGCCGCGCGATGGCCGCGATTCGCCGGGCATTTATGCATACGAAATCGCGCTCGACGAACCGGGTGACTGGCAGGTCGCCGTGACGAACAAAGGCAAGACGGTGACCGAAAAAATCACCGCGGGCACCGGTCTGGAGGAACTCGATGATCCGCGCGCGAATCTGCCGGCGATGAGCGAATTTGCCAAAGCGACCGGCGGCAGCGCCTTTGCCGCGGCGGACGCGGACGCGCTCTTAAAATCGCTCGATCTTACCCCGCGGCGCGTGGTCGAAACGGTCACCGTCGCCGTCTGGAACCTGCCGCTCACGATGGCCCTCATGATCGCTCTCGTCTGTCTCGATTGCTGGCTGCGCAAACGGAGGGGCCTGGTATGAGCGCGCTTCTCGAACCGCCACCGCCCGCTCCCGTTTCCTCCGGCGCGGTCGCCCGCACCCTCAGCGGCCTGGAAAAGGCGGTCATCGACTTTGGCCGGTTTCGCAAACGCTGGGCGGTGCTGCACGCCGTGTCCCTCGCGGTGCTTGGCCTGCTCGGCGCGTCGTTGTTCTGGTTCGTCCTGGATTGGGCGATCGGGCTGCCGGCCTGGCCGCTGCTGTTGTTATTCATCCTCGCGGTCGGCGGAGGAACGGTCGCCGCGATTTACTGGCTCGTCCGGCCGTTGCGCCAGCGGGTCGAAAGGGAGCGCGAGGCGCTGGTCATCGAGTCGCTGCATGGCGCGCTCGACAACCGGCTCATCGGCTCGCTGCAACTCGGGCGCGAGGTGTGCGAGTCCGAGGAAAGCGGCCGCCCGCGCGGCTACGCGGTCGATTATGTGGTGGCGCTGCTCGAACAGGCGCGCGGGCAGGTCGAAGGACTCCGCCTCTCCACGCTGGTCGATCTCACGCGGACGAAGCGCCTGCTCGCCGGTGCGGGCGCGGTGCTCCTGGCCAGCGTGCTCATCGGCCTCTTCGCCTCCGCGGCGGTGGCCGAGCGGGCGCGCCGCTTGCAGGACGCCTGCGCCACGGTCATGGACACGCTCTTTCCCGTGGAACTCCGCGTCTCGCCCGGCGACATCGCGGTCGTGCGCGGTCGCCCCGTCACGCTGGGTCTGGAAGCGGTGGGCGCGCGGCGTACCGGGGTCGTGCTGCACCGCACCGATCTGGTGACGAAAAAGAGCGAAGCCACGCCGCTCGTGTTGCAGGGGCAAAAGGCGGTCTTCGAGATCGCGCAGTCCGCCCAATCCTTTTCCTACGAATTTGAATATGGCGGCCGCCGCACTCCGGCGCATCGCGTGCTGATCGATGACCTGCCCGAGATCAGCGCGATCAATTACGAACTGACTCCGCCCGCCTACACCGGCCAGCTCGCGCGGACGCTCACCGGCCGCCTGCCGCGCGTGGCCGGCCTCGCGGGGACGAGCGCGCTGGTCAGCTTCGCCGCCACCACCGATCTGCATCCCGATCTTTGCTACGTGGAGTGGGCGGATGGATCGCGCCAGGCGCTTTCGGTCAGCGGACGGTTCGGTCATTTCGGCTTCACGCTCGCCAAACCCGATCGCGCCATCATCCGCCTGACCGGCCTGCTCGGCAGAGGCTTCGAGATGGCCAATCCGGTGAGCTTCGAACTCGTCGTGCAGCCCGACGCCGCGCCGACCGTTCGCGTCTCGCTGAAAAATCGCCAGATCACGATGCTCGCGGAAGAAGCGGCCAACTTCGCCCTCGATTGGATCAGCGAGGACGACTACGGCGTCGCCGAGGTCAATCTCTCGTATCGCATCGACACCGTGGATGCGCTGCTCGGTCGTCCGACGCGCGACGGCACGGTTCCGCGGCGCATCGAGCCGGCCCGCGATTTGGCGAAAGGACGCTTCGCCGGGATGTTCAAAGCGCTCGATCCCGCGCTCCAGCCGGGCGACCGCGTGACCATCACGCTCACGGCCCGGGACAACAACACCGAGTCCGGGCCGGGCGTGGGCAAATCGCTGCCGGTCGAGATCGTCGTCGTGCGGCCCGACCTGACCGGGTTCGTCGAGCAGCAGTTTGGCTTTGGCACGCCGTCGCTTCTTGAGGGGCTCAAAAAAGTGAAGCGGACCACCGATTTGCTGGTCGAACCGGACAAAACCGTGCGCACCGAGAAGGCGCCGGCGGTGGACAAACAAGCGCTCAAAGTGCGGCCCAATCAGGAGCCGTGGCCCGGCGGCACCGGCGACGCGGCGGCCGATTATTTCAACCTGCTCAGCGGAGGAAACAAATGAACATGAAACTGCAACGTCACCTGCTCACGCATCTGCTGTGGCTGGCCCCGCTCGGCGCGCACGCCGCCTCGTGGGCGGAACGCGCCAGCCAGCTCAATCGCACCGAGGTTTCCGCCGCGGAGGCGGTCGCCCGCGGTGGCGAAGAGGAGAAGGATGCGCGGAACAAAATTTGTGTCCGCGGCATCAAGCCGGCCATGCCCGGCGTCGATTGGAATACCGATCCCACGGCGCTGCCTTACATGATCTACCAGGTCGGGAAACGCACCGATCTGCCGACCTACAATGGCCCCGCCGGCCTCGATGTCGCGACCGACGAACTGTTCGAGCACACCGTCATCTATCTCACTTCGCACACGCGCTGGAGCTTCAATGAAAAGGAGACGGAGAATCTCGCCCGCTGGATCGAGCGCGGCGGCACGCTCCTGCTCGACGACTGCTACCTGCGCGGCAGCCCTTTTGCCGACAGCGTCCGGCCCGAGGTGGCCAAGATGATCGTCGGCAGCGAGCCGCGCCTGCTTTTGAAAGACGACCCGATGGTCAGCGATACCTTCCGCATGGGCTACACCTCGCCGTGGCCGGGCGAGGCCGATTTCGAAAATCGCACCTGGCAGTATTTTGTCAGCCAGGGACGCCCGGCGGTTTTTTTCAGCCCCAATGACGACGGGTGCGGATGGGAGATCAGCTCGCCGCCGAGCGCCTCGAATCCCATCGGCGAGGGCATCGGCCATGGCGGCGACAACCGCCAGCGCGAGGTGATGTATCAATGGGCGACGAGCCTGCTCCTGTTCGTTTACACGCACTGAAATGATGGCCCGACTGGTCCCCGTTCCCTCCACCTTGCTCCGGCCTTTGCTGGGCGCGCTGGCCTCCTTCAGCCTCGGGGCCATCGCGCTGGCGGCGCCCGTGGAGCTTCGGCTCATCCCGTTCGACCAGCCGGAGGTCACGGTCGATGCGCTGGAGAAACAACGGCCCATCACCAATCCCATCTCCACCCCGCGCGGTGTGGAGATGAAGAAGATCGGCGTCGATTACACCGGCTGGGGGCGGAACATCCTGTTGGACGGCAAGCCGGTTTTCGAACGCTACTACGAGGGCAAATACATCGACCGCATCCCCATCGCGCGGCCCGATCTCGCGCCGGGCAAACACACCATCTGGCCGGGTAATCACGTCTTCACCGTCGCCGCCGATGGCTCGGTCAGTACCGAGAGCCCGGAACTGATCGCCGGGGCGGGCGTCGTCAAAATCAAATGTTATCCCGTGACGCTCAGCGCGTTTTTGGCGAATCCAGATGAAGCCGAGATGCCGATGACGATGCGGCTCACGCCCTTGCCCAATCTGACTCTGCGCGACTCCGCCAACGCCGAGAAAGGCGCCGCGACCAAGCCGGGTGCCAAGGACGAGGCCCTCGAGCTGTTACCGATCTTCGACAAATTCGTCCCGCTCACCCTCTGGCTGCCGGCGAATACCGATGGCAAAGGCTACCTCGTCCATCCGGTCGGATTGACCTTTCACCTCACCGCCGCCGGGGTCAGCGCCGGTGCAGGCGGCGGACAGAGCATCGACGGGCTGAAGGTGCAGGGCAGCCGGATCGAGATTCCCGTGCATACTTTCCCGATCGTCGGAGACGGCGGGACGAAGACCGTGATCACCGGCGTGGAGCAACTCCAATGGGGCGACTCGGAGGACGGAGAAAGCAAATCGCTGGTGCTTTATCCGCGCAAAGAACCATTCGAATTTCTCATTACCAAACCTGGTCCGGCGATCTCGCTGACCACAGCTTCCGCGCCCTACAAATCATTCCGCGTCGATCTTCCCGATGCGGCGGCGGGCTCCCAGCGCGCGCTGGTCGCCGAACTCACCGTCCGCCATTTTGCGCCGGGGGATGTCGCCCCCGCGCGGGTGCGGGCGCTGGATGTCGGGCCGGCGCATGCGGCCAATCGCGCCGCCGACCGCGCGCGCCAGGCCTCGGCGGTCGCGGCGCGGGATCTCAAAGCGGTGCAGACCAAAGTCGCGGAGGCGGAGAAGGAGTGGAAGGCCGCCGAAACGAAAGAGGCCGCCGCGGCGCGCGCGGTCGAGCCGGTGAAATTCAAAGCGGCGGACGAAGCGACCAATCTGGAAGCGGCCAACGAGGCCTTGCGGGTGGCGCAAGCGGGCACCCCACCGAACAAAAAAACGATCGCCACGGCGACCGCCAAGCTGGCCGAAGTGCAGCGCGCGATGGCCTCCGCTCCGGCGGTGGAAGATCCGGTCGGCGACGCCCTCGAAGCGGCGAAGGTGGAGCTGGCCTCGGCGCGCGACAATACCGCCGCCGCCGCCAGGGCCGTGGAAGCCGCCAAAACCGGGTTGCCTGCGCTCGAACTCGCGATGGAAAAAGCGAAGGCTGCCGTCGAAGCCGCAGCGCAACAGATCGAAGCGCAGTCGGGGCTGAACCCGCTGGAGAAGGCGCCGCCCTACGCGCAGTTGCAGTCCTATGGCAGCACCGACTGGCAGGACTTGACGGTGCAAGGCGGAGCGGAAGGCGAAGTGCGCGTCACCCTGCCCAAAGCTGCCACGGGCGTTTATCGGCTGCGGCTGGGAGTGCGATCGGAGAGCGGCCCGCCGCTTTTCACCGAGCAATGGATTTCCATCGCCACGCCGCAATCGGCTGGCGTCGGTTTCTTCACGCAACGCGGCCGGAACGCCTTCTTCCGCGGGGAAAATATCTGGATCGGCCTGAGCGTCCTGACGAAGAGCCCGCTGCCGGCCGGAACCGCGCTGGAGGTGGATCTGGTGGATGCGCAAAACGTCCGGCTGCCGCTGTTGCGCGAGTCGCTTCCGGCGGTCACGCAACCGCAGACTCTCATCGTCCGGCTCGATGGCGCGCAGACGCTTTCGCTCGCCGCGGGCGGCTATCGGGTCGAGGCCAAAGTGGGCGCGCAGCCCGCCACGCCGCTCGCCGTGCAGCTCGTCGAGCCGGAACAGCGCACCCATTTTGTGAGCCTGCTCAATGGCAAGTACAACCAACTGGGCGCGAGCAGGACCGGTTATTCCCAGGTCGTGAAGTCGGGCCGGGGCGCGGAGGAACTGGCGGCTGAGATCACCGCGATGGGTTACAACGCCTTCATGGGGATGAACTACGAGATGAGCCGCATCCATCGCCACGGGCTCGATCTCGAACAGGTCGTGCGCGAGCGGCCGGAACTCGGGCCGTGGGAAAGCTACTATCAGCCGAGCGGACGCGACCGGTTCCTCAATGCGGCGGTGCGGCAGAATCTGAACTTCTACGAAAATATCTTCTCGCAGCACGATGCGATGCTGCCGCGCGATCCGCAGATCCTCGATGCGTGCGAACGTTATACGAGTCTCGAAGCCGCCTCCATGCGCCACAGCCCCGCCTTTCGCGGGGTGAGCCTTTACGATGAATTGTACGACACCGGCGACAACGACGCACCGCGGTCCGTCGTCGCGGCTTTCTTCAAAGGGCAGGAAATGGCCTACCGCGCCAAACATCCCGGCCTGACCAGTGCCGACGCCACGAAGGCGCTCGACCGTTTCACGAACCGCCCCGCCGGTCAGCGCAAATACGAGGATCTGGAGAAGTTCCGCACCTGGGACCGGCATCGCGACAGCGATTGGCGCGCCTTCTCCGAGCGCATGGCCGGTGCGGTAAAAGCGGTCGCGCCGTGGTCGAAAAACTTTACGCTCTACCGCGCCGGCGGATCCAACGGGTCGAACATCGCCGGCCATGGCGTGCCCGAAAACGTCTTCGACCCGCTCGATATCGCGGCAACAGCGATGTACAAGGACGGCGGTTCGGGTGACCGCCCGGTGTTCGCGCCGATGATGGCGGACATCCTGCGCGGGCGGGAGGGCCTGCCGGTCTGGACGCAGATCCACAACTACCACGCCAGCGGCCTGTACGGGCCGCACCTCTTCCGCCAGACGATCTTCGGCCTTTCGCAGAAAATTGAGGGGCTGACTTTTTTCACGATCGAGCACAATCCCGAAAAGCCCGAACCGCATGATAATCGCGATACCGTGCGGGACATCGCGGACAAGTTGCTCACGCCGTACGGCGATTTCTTCCTCTCGCTGGAGCGCGGCTATCGGAAAGTCGCGGTCTTCTACTCGCGCGAATCGGCCTACCTCGGCACGCGCAAACCCAACAAGCTCAACGACACCACCGAAGGCTTGTGGGTGGCGTGTTTGCGGGCCGGTTTTCCCGCGGATTTCCTCTACGACCGGCAACTGCGCGACGGCAGGGGACTCGATTACGATGTGATCTTCGCCCCCGGCTACACTTATGAAGATGAGGCCTCGCCGGAGGTTCTCGCGGCCTTGAAACGATTGGTCGCCGCCGGCAAAACCGTGGTCGTGGAGCGATCGAGCAAGCTGCCCATCGAAGGCATCGTGCGGCTCGATTCCGAACTCGACGAGTACGACGACAAACTCGGCGGAGCGTTTCCGCGTTATGTCGATTTCGAGACGGAGGCGGTTTGGAATCAGTCGGAGGAAACCACCAGGCTGCTCCGCGATTTCTTGAGCAAGAAGATCAAGCCCGCGGCCCGCCACAACCTGATCGCCGGGCCGGACTGGCTGAAGGGCGGCCAGGGCGAATATCTCGTGCTGCCCAACTTTGCGCCGACCCGTTTCACCGGCCTGCACAAGACGCTCTATCAGGCGCCCGATCAGCCCACGCTCAGCTTTCCGGCGCGTCCGCCCATTTGCTACGACGTGCTCGAAATGCGCCGCGTGGACGCGCCGGTGAAGGATGACTGGATGACCTTGCAGGCTGACCTGCGCCATCTTCCCGGCAAGGTCTTTGCCTTTCTGCCGTCGGCGATCGAGAAGGTCGCGCTCGCGGCGACTCCGAAGCTCACCGCCGGCAGCGATCTCACGATCGAGGCCAGCGTGGCCAATGCCGCCGGCCAGAAGATCGACGCCGCATTTCCGCTGGAAATCACGGTCACCGATGCGGCGGGGAAAAGCAGGCTGCACGTTTTCCGTTCGGCCAAACCGACGTTCCAGATGGCCTGGCGGGTGCCGGTCAATTCGCCCGCCGGCGTGTGGAAATTGCGCGTGCGCGAACTCATCAGCGGCGCCGTGACCGAAGCGACCGTGGAAGTGTCCGCGCCCGCCGCGCCGACGCTCGCTGCGAAGCTGGATACGAGGACCGTGTGGGTGAATGACGAGGCCGAGGTTCAAAAATTTCTGGCGGCCAAACCCGCGGCGGCTGGCGCCGCCGAAGCGCCGGCCATTGTCATCGCCATCGACAACGAACAGCCGTGGTGCCGTCCGCAGGCCGAGAAGCTGGCCGCCGATTTGCAGGCGCGGGGCCGCGCCGCCAAGGTCGTGGCCGTGGCCGATGTCCTGCGCGTCGTGAATGACTGGAGTCGGGAAACGCCGGTGCTCGATGGCGGGCGCTTGTGGCGCGGCGAACTGGTCGATCCCGGCATGTTTGTCGATGCGCCGCTCATCCTGCTCGGCAAGCGTTATGAAAACCGGCTGATCGAAGCGCTCTCGCGGCGCGATGTGCTGCCGGAAGTGATCTCCACGCATTTTCCCGCGCCCGGAAAAGCGGTCGTCGGCTGGACGCGGCGCGCTTTCTCCAACGCCCACGATACCGTGACGGTGCTCGCCAACGACGAAGCCGGACTCGCCGCCGGACTGGCCGCGCTGCCCACGCTCGGCGGGACGCCCGCGCCACGCGGACTGATGCAGGCCAGCTTCCAACAGGACGCGCCGCGCTCCGAGGCGACCGCCGTGAGCAAGACGCCGACGACGCTGCGCGATGCCTTGAGCGCCGAGGATCGCGTGCGCACGCTCGATGTGGACGCCGCGACCGGGCGCGTGCTCGTCGGCACGTTTGGTTACGGCGACAATTTGTTTTGCTTCGCGGCTGATGGAAAACTGCTGTGGAAACAATATCTCCCGGAGCACAACGCCTACTTTGCCCGCTGGTTCGACGAAGGTCGCAAGGTGGTGGCGGCGACAGGACGGGGATTTTCTGTTTTCCTGATCGAGGGGGAAAGCGGGCGGGTGCTGAAGAAACTCGCGGCCACCGAATGGCCGAAATTTCATCACACCTACGGCCAGAGCCTGGAGGGGGCCGTGAACACGGAATTGCAGATCGAGGTGAACACGCCGCTGCGGCAGATCATCATCCGCGGCCGGACGGGGCTGCTGGCGCTCGATTTCGAGGGGCGCAAGTTGTGGTTTAACGACCGGGCGGAGGCGATCACCGCGTATCCCGAGGAGGCGGAGCAAAGTGCGGCGGCCACTTTCGGCCAGACGGTCGATGTGGGAGATTTCGCGCTCAGTCCGGATGGCATGAAGCTGGTCTATAGCGAGGAGATCCTCGCCGGTTCGACGCCCGGCAAAATGCCCGGCACCAAGGACGATCTGTGGCGGCATACGCCCAAGATCCTCGACGCCCGCACGGGCCAGGTTCTGTTGCAGAATAACGACGATCCGGGCAATCAGCGTTCGCCTGGTTTCTGGAGCGTGAGTTGGCCGGCTGACTCGGCCGAGCCGCGGGTCCATACGCAGAGCGTGAGCGCGCCGCTCCGCGCCGACAACACGCTCGGAGCCTACATCGCCGATGCGGGGAGGACGTTGCGCGAGGGCGGCAGGCTCCTCGCTTTTCCGAAAAATCTCGAACGCCAGGACGCCAGCCGGCGCGTGCTCTGGAGGGCCGGCAACGGCACGATCTGGCTCCCGGCGCTGGACGCGCTCAGCGCCGATGAGAAGCGATTTTACCGCTGTGATCGCGAGGGGTTGGTGCGTTGCTTCGAGGTCGCGACGGGCAAGGTGCTCTGGAGTTTCAAACTGCCCTTCCATGCACTCCTCAAGCCGGTGGGCGACGAACTGCTCGCGGGCGCGAACAACGGGACGCTCGTCCGTCTCGACGCCACCGGCCAGCCGCGGTGGCAGACGCGGCTGCGCGAACATCACGAGGTGCCGGCGGGTGATTACGGCGAATATGTCGCGGCAGGCCGGCGGCGCGATGTCGATTCCTCCGCGGAGTTTTTCCCCGCGGGTCAGGATGGGCCGGACGATTACAAAACCGTGCTGCGCATGGGCATCGAGCAGTTGAGCAACGGCGGGTTCGAGTCGGCGCAGCATTGGCAAACCGAGAAAGGCGCCGTGACCACCAGCGCGCCGGGCAAAGACGGAACGTCCTCACTGCAACTGCCGCCGGGCCAGTTGGTCACGCAGCGTCCGACTGGGCGGGTGATTCCTTCCGCGACCTACCTGCTGGAGTTTTGGTTCCGGGTGGAAAATCCGCAGACCAGGCTCGTCGCGGGCAGCCTGCTCGAAGGAACGAAGCAAACCTTCACCGGTTCCAAATTTGAAGCCCGTCCCGGTGAATGGACCTTTGGCCGGCTGGCGCTCAAGACGTCCGGCGACACGAAGACGATCGACGTCGGTTTCGAAGCGGAAGGCGGACCGGTCCGCGTGGACGGCGCGAGCCTGCGCGCGGTGCGTTTTCCCTCCGCCAATCTGCTGGCCAACGCGGAATTGCACGCGGTCGAGCAGACCTACGTGAAGGATATCCGCGTGCAGTACGACCGCATTTCCGCGCCCGTGCGCGACCGGCTGATGAGCCGCAATCGCGTCTCGGCGTTTGCGCAAGGGGTCACCTCGACCGCGATGATCTACACCCAGGAAGCCGCCTTCCTGCAAAACGGGAAGCTGGATGACGTCGGCGACACCTGGACCTATGCGCCCGATCCGATGGCCTTCGCGGTGACGCTGACCAAACCGAGCTACGTCTCGCATCTCGTCATCTACCTGAACAACGCCGAGCCGAAAAAGGTGTATCCGGTCCTCAGCATCCTCGCGAACAACCTCGAAACCAAAGTCCCGCAATCCGTGGGACTCGTCCGCATGAATGAACGCCGCTTCGTCGTCGTGCATTTCGCGAAGCCGATCCTCACCGATGCGTTGAAGATCATCCCCAGCTTCTACGCAGCGCACACGGACTCGCTCACCGAGGTCGAACTCTACGGCCCGCTGGATGGCGGCAAGCTGGCCCAGGCTGCGCCGAAAGATGCGGACGCGGTGCCGATGTTCATGGGCACGCCCTCGCGGGTGCCCGCGAAGCTGCCGGGGGACTTGATCGGCGCCTGGCGTGAACTCGGCGCTGGCTTCCGCAACACCAAGTATCCGCCGTTTGCCTCGGGCGCGACGGTGGTCGATGGCGTCTTTTCGCTGGCCGATCCCGACGGCTCCATCCGCTCCGTGCTGCTGCCCAAAGACGAACCCGTCCCGACCAAATCGCGCGCGCCGGCGGGCCCGCCGCGGCTCCAGGCGGGTCCGGTGTGGAATCTCGCCACCGTCACGCCGACCACCGTGCCGGCGCGTTATGCCGGCCGGATGCTCGTCGGTTCCGCGGACGAGAAAGTCCACGCCGTCGCGGACAACGGCACCTACCTCTGGTCGTTTGCCACGGGCGGCCGCGTCTATTCCTCGCCCTTGCCGCAGGGCGACGATGTGTTCTTCGGTTCCGACGATCACCGGCTCTACAAGGTCGATGTCGATAGCGGCATTCTCATTTGGGAATTTGCCACCGGGGACAAAATCCGCGGCGCTCCGGCGCTCGCTGGCGGCCGGGTCTATGCCGCGTCGTGGGACGGTTTCCTCTACGCCGTCGAGGCCGAGGCGGGCCGGCTCGTCTGGAAAGCGCCGGTCGCGAAATTCACCCGCGCCACGCCCGCGGTGCAAGGCGATCGGGTGTTCATCGGGGATGAAAAGGGAACGATGTTTTGCTTCGATGCCGCCACCGGCCGCGAAGTCTGGAAACAGGAATTGGGCGGCTACATTTCGATGTGTCCCGTCGTGACGCCCGAGGGCGTGGTCTTCGGCAGTGAGCAGGGTGACCTGGCCCTCGTGTCTCTCGATGGCATCGTGGCCTGGAAACGCGCGCTGGGCACGGAGATCAGCGCGCAGCCCATCGCCACGCAGACGCAGCTACTCGTACCGACGGAAAAAGGGCTGCTCGTCCTGCGCCGCACCGATGGCCAGCCCGACGACCGTTTCCAAGGGCCGGCCTCGGGCCAGAAAATCCTCAGCGTCCTCAAGTGGCGCGACCAACTCCTCGTCCACAGCGGCTTTGCCTGGACCGACTTCCGCTGGCCTCCCCGCACCTATGCCGAGTCGGAAAATCAGTCGGCCATCTGGACCCCCGCGCCCGCCAATCCTCCACCGGCCCCCTCGAAATGAGACGCCCCTTTTCTTCGCCGATCCTCCTCGTCCTTGCCGCGCTCGCCGGCCCGGCCTGCGCCCAATCCTATCGCGTGGTGGAGAACTTCACCGAGCCGCTGCCTTCGAGTCCGCAGATCACTGCGGAAGCTGAGATGAAGGAACCGAAGGTCGGCCTCGCGGCGGCGCGGCTGACGTATCGGATCAATCCCAAGACCCGCTCGGCGCTGCTTGATGTCGGCGAAAAGCGGCAAATCGTCGGCGCGCCCGGCGTGCTGAAGCTGTGGCTCAAAGGGGACAGGTCCGGCAACGATCTCGAACTGGTACTCCGTCATGGCCGGCCCGAAACCACGCCCGATGGCCGGAAGATTTTTGCCGGCCAGGCCGACCTTCCGTTGCGCCGCGTGAAGCTCGATTTCGAGGACTGGCGCGAGGTCACCTTTGACGTTCCTGCCATCCCCGCCGGCGCCCTTTGCTGGTGGCAGCGGCTCAGCGTTCACGCGCCGCAGAAGACGGAAGTTTTCCATGGCGTCATCGCCTTGGACGACTTGCGCTTCGTCCCCGAGACCAATCCGCCGATCGCCCAAAGCGTCGTCAGTCTGATCGGACCCAGCGCGCGCGAATACGGGGCGACCGTGGAACTCGCGTTCGACCTGCGCAATTTCACCAAGGCGCCCGCCCAAGTGCGCGCGCGCATCACGATGACCGATCGCAATGAGAACACGGTCGCCGACCGGGAATTTCAGATCGATGTCGCCGCCGGCGAGGCGAAGGAAACGCGCCTCGATCTCGCTCCCGAAAATCTCGGCAGCTTTCTGCCGCCGTTCAAACTGGCGGGCGACATCCTGTCGGCCGAGTTGCAGGATCTAACGGCGCGCGTGGATTCCACGCTCGTTCTCGGCAACAGCCGCTACCTCTTCGACGACTTCAGCGATGTGTTCGGACGCTGGTTTAATATCGGCGTGCCTGCCCCGCCGCGCGCCAATCTGCGCTCGTGGATCGTTTGGACCCACGGCGAAGCGCAGCGGGCGACTCCGCTGGTCCAGACCAGCGCGCGCATCAGCCGCGCCGACGTGGCGCCGGGAGCGAACATGCCGCCGGGCCGCTACGCGCTTCGTATCGACTATCAGGGCGACGCGGCCGTCTATAGCGGGCGTCCCCGCTACCTGCCGGGCAATGCCTACCGCGTGGGGATGTGGGTGAAGGGCGACGGCAGCGGCACGAAGCTCTCCGCGCTCTTCCTCGATTACACGCACGGGGCCGATTTCTACGAGGGCGGTTGGAAACGGATCTACGACGGCGAGCGGGAAATCGCGACGCTCGACTTCACGGACTGGCGCTACATCGAAGTCGAGTTGCCCGGCCGCGGCATCGGTTCGAACACGCCCAACGGCTCGACGGCCAATCTCGATTTCCCGCTCGAACTGACCGCCTTTCGCCTGGAGACCGCGCCCGCGCCCGCCGCCGCGAGTGGCTCGGTGGAGATCGGGCCCATCCACGTTTTCACCCAGCAGGCTCTGAGCGCGACGCTCGCCGTGCAAGTCGGCTACGACGATCCCGAACATCGCTGGCAGCCGGCGCTCGGGGCCCATGTGACCGTGCAGAATTCCGCGCTCACCGGCCCGCACAAGGTGAAGGCCAACTGGAGCCTGCTCGACCGCGCCAGCGAACCGATCGCGAGCGGACAGGTCGATCAGGATTTGCCCGCGGGCGAGGCCAAATCCTTTCGCATCGATCTGGCGAAACATGCCGCGGAGATCGGCAAAAAGGCGGCCCCGTATTCCCTGCAAGTCACGGCCTACGACGTGGCCGACGGCTCGGTCTCGACGATGCGTCAGGTCATGCTCACGCGGGCGGACAGCCGCGCGCTGATCGCGGATTTCGAAGCGGATCGCGGCTACCTCGGCTTGAAGGCGCGGGAGATCAAGGACGCGCCGGAAGTCGGGGAGCCCGCGGCCCGGACGAGTGCGGAGCAGGCCCACGGCGGCAAACGTTCTCTTCTCATCGAGTGGGATCGAGCGAATGCTCCGCAGCGCTTTGTCTCCGTCGATCCGCCGCTGCCGGGCGTGCCCGTGGAGCTTTCCGTCTGGGTCCACGGCGACAGCTCAGGCGTCCTTTTCTACCCGCTCATCGGTGATCGCAAGGGCATCAATCACGGTCTGAACAACGGGCAGTGGAACCTGTTCCTGCCCCGCACGGATGGGCCTTTGCAAAACGCCGTGCGCGTGGACTGGGCGGGCTGGCGCGAGTTGAAATTTCGCCTGCCTCCCGTGGCGCCGAATTGGGCGGAGCCCACGCCTGCGCTTGGTTTCGTGCCGAACTATCCGCTCGGCGTGCATCTCGCGATCGACGCCACCGGCGTGGAAGCCGCGAGCGGCAAACTCTACGTGGACGACCTTTCCGTGAGCACTCATCTGCCGCCGGAGAAACGTGTCGAGCTCGCCTTCGAACGCGCTGGCGAATCCAATTTCCATCCGCCCGGTGCGCCCGTGCGCGTCGCGCTGGCCAACCTCGATCTCGCCGCTCCCGCGCGCGTGACCATCTCCGGCGGGTTGTTCGACTGGCGGGGGACGCGCGTGGCCGGGCTGGACAAGGAAATCGAGCTGCCGCCGGGCTCGCGGCAGTCCGTGGAATTGGCGAAGGAATTCCCGCCGGGATTCTATCAGCTCAAGGTGACGATGGCGGAAAGCGGCAAGCCGGGTGCGACCGCGCGCCCTCTCGCCGAGATCGACGAAGACCTGCTCGTGGCCGATCCCGTCGCCACGCTCGGCGAGAATTGGCAGCGCGTCGTCGATGACGAGTGGGCGCTGCGCAAACCGATTCACGAACGCTTCACCCTGGTCGATGAAGACTGGGACTGGGTCGAGCATCATCCGGGCAATATCCAGGTCGATACCATCCGCCAGCGCGCGCGGCGCATCAGCCGCACGGGCAGCGAGCCCTACATGCTGCTCGGCTATTCGGCGTATTGGGCGGCGGGGCCGGGCTACGACCAGCGGGTCGCGGGCAATTTTCTCCGCCTCCTGCGCGACCGCGGGCATGCGGTGAACACCTTCATCCTGCCGAAGCGTCTCGATGACTGGGACAACTACGTCCAGGAAGTAATGCGCAGCGCCGGGCGCGACGTGAGCGGATGGATGGTCTGGGACGGACCCGACAGCGCGGGGCCGATGGGTTTCCCGGTCGAGAAATTCCTGCCGTTTCTCAAGTCCATCGAAAAATGGCGCGCCGCCTATTGTCCGGACAGACCGGTCCTGCTCGGCGGCCTGGCCCGCGAAACGGCCCTGCCGTATGTGCAGGAACTCGCGAAGCAAGGCGGGCTGAGCGCGATCACCGGCGTCAATGTGCGGCTCGATGTTGGGCGCCTTTCGCCGGAAGACGCCGGCGTGGTCGCCTACAGCCGCGAACTGCGCGCGGCGCTCAACCCGCCCGGTGTCACTTCCCCGAAGAGCGTGCTCTTCACCAATCTCGACTGGGTCGTCGAGAAGAACGCGCCGGGTTTGAATGCCTTCGACCAGGCCGCATATCTCGCGCGCACCGCGCTGCTGCTGGAAGGCGGCGGCGTGCGTTCCGCGCTCACGCTGCGCAATGAGGACTTCGTGCGCCTCGGGTTCGGCCTCGCCTACCGCCGCGAGTTGTGGATTCCGCCGATGCAGGAAAAACCGCTGACCTATCAGTTCAAGCCCGGCTACTGGGCGATGGCCCGCGTGCGGCAGTGGCTCGACCAGGCGCCCGTCGCCGGGGAATTGGAGGTGCAGGATGTCGTCGCCGGACGCACGCGCGGTCTCCGGCAAAAGGGCCAGCCCGGGCAGGAGCTGGCCATCCTCTGGCGCAACGACACCCCCGGCTGGGTTTCCTTTGCGGAAACCGGCGTGACCGTCACGGCTGCCGAGGATCTTTTCGGCGCGACCGTTCCGCTGACCGCCGGCGGTTATGCGATCGGCAAAGTGCCTTGCCGCTTCACGCTCACCACCGGCAATGAACCGGTCGCGCAGGCGCTCGCTCGTCTGCAAGTGCGGGACGGGGCCGCGCCGCAATGGCCGCAGCGCGTGCTCGCCGCTTTCACTCCCGCCGCGGGGACGCGCCAGGAATACAGCCAGACGGGCGGCGCACCCGCCGCGCTCGCGGGCCGGACGGCCACGGGTGAAACGCTTTCGTTGTCCGGGATGAAGTTTACCGCGGGTGGCAGCGAGAAGTTCCGCGTGCGGGTGCCTGCGGGCGCCAGCCTCGTCTTGCGCAAACAATTCCTGCTCGATGATGTCGGCCAATCCGCCGAGGTGCTCGTCAATGGCAAGGCCGTCGGAAAATGGAATCTCCAGCGGTCGGAGAAGGAACTTTCCGGCGGGCTCCGCGAGTCGATTTTCATCGTGGATCAGGCCGCCGTCGCGGGTCAGCCTCAGGCCCAGATCGAACTGCGTTACGCCGGTCCGGCCAACACCGCCGCCTGGCGCGTGCTGGAGTGGCGCGAGGGCGAGTTCCCGCTTTCCGCGGTCGGCGCGATTCACGCCGATCAAAATGTCGGCTCGCCGCATTTCGCCCGCAATGTCGTCGGCTCGCCGCTGCAAATCGGCACGGTGACTTACGCCAACGGGATCGGCACCTTTGCGCGCAGCCTCCTGGAATTCCCGCTGCACGGCCAGTTCCGCCGTTTCACGGCCAAGGCCGGCGTGGATGCGGTCACGGAAGGCCGCGGCTCCGTCGTCTTCGAAGTGTACGGCGACGGCAAAAAACTCTGGGCTTCGCCGACGCTCTCGGGCCTCGACGCGCTCCGGGAAATCGACCTCGATGTCACCGGCATTCAGCGCCTGCGACTGATGGTCACGGACGCCGGCGACGGCAACAAATTCGACGTGGCCGACTGGTGCGATCCCGTCCTCCTTCGCTGAACTTTTCCACTCCCATGAAACATCACGCACTGACGCTCCTTTCCCTGACCGCCGCCGGCCTGGCTGCCGACCCGGTGCCCGAAGCCCCGAAACCGGAGGAGGTTTTCAAGGCGGCCGCGCCGCTGGTCGTGGACGGTCAACTCGACGAAGCCGCCTGGCAAAAGGCCGCGGCGGTCGCGGTTGATTTCATCGGCACGAAGACCGGCGTGAAGAGCGACACGCCGCGCGCGGTCGCGAAGTACACCTGGGACGACCATTATCTCTACCTCGGCTACGAAACCTTTGACGCCAACCTCATCGCGCTCGGCAAAGACGAAACGCAGGGACCGCCCGCCAATCGCCGTCAGGGATGCGAAATCCACGATCCCAAAGGCGGCATCAAAGTGGACGTGGTCGAGTTCTTCATCTCCTTCGGCGATGAGCATTTTTTTTGGGAACTCCACCAAAATGCGCTCAATCAATTCAACGATGTCTGGTGCGTTTCCGTGGACCCGGCCTGGCCCGTCGCGAAGACCACCATGTCTTTCTACGAGATCATTTTTAATCACAACGAGTGGCTGGCCGACGATGGAGCCAGCACCGTGCAGATCGCGGTGAAGACCAAGCCCAAGGCCGACGGCACTCCCTCGACCGTCAATGATTCTTCGGATGTCGATACCGGCTGCACCGCGGAGATCCGCCTGCCGTGGCGCTCCATCGGCGCCCCGACCGCCGCCGCGACGTGGATCGAAAGGAAACCCGAGCCGCGCCTGCCCGGGCCATGGAAGATGGCGGGTCAGGCGGTGAGTTTGCTGGCCGTGGTGCAGGACGGTGATCTGAAGGAACGCTACCACCACTCGAGCCCGACCAAAAAACCGGGCTGGTTTCACAAGACGCAGCCCGCGTGGCCGCGCTACCTCTTCGTCGCTCCGTGAGCCTGCCGCCGCCATCCCGCCGATTTGCTTGCCGACGTTCCGTGGCGAACGTCGTGCGTTGCTGCGTGGTGGTGGCTGGCGGGTTTGCGATGCCGGCGACGTGGGCGGCGACCTCGGAGCGGCAGATCATCGAGCAGCTTGTGGCGGAGGCCGATGCGGGCCGGCCGGTTTATGATTTGGCCGATGCCGCCAATGAGCGGGGAATCGCGGCGGCGCTGATCGGCGCGGAATTTCTCGAGGAGCAAAAGCCCGCCCGCTCGCAAGCGCTCTACGGAGTGATCAGCCTGACCGCGAACTGCCGCCGCTGGCATCCCGAAATCCTGCGCCTGTATCAGCCCGAGGCCTTCCGCATCTTCCACACCCCGGAAGGCGAAGCGACGCAACGTCTCCTGGCCAAAGGTCTGGAGTGGAAAGCATGGCCGGCGGCGCTGCCGGAAGCGGTCGTGCGCGCGGCCCCCGTTCCCACGCTGGACTGGCTGAAAAAACAGGCGGCAAGCCCGACGCCGGAGCGCGAGAAGCTGCGCAAACTTCTCCATCCGCTCGGCTGGTGGCTCCGCGCCTACGCTGAGCGCCAAGCCATCGCCGATTTTCAGGCCGCGCTGACTGCCTTGACGACCAATCCGGCGCTGACCGGCGATGAGGCGACCGGCCTCGCCTTGCTGCGCGCCCTCGCGGATGCCAAGGCGTTTCAGGCGCTCGATTTCGTGCTCCAGCAATTTCGCGCCAGCACGCCGGAAATGCGCGCCGCGGCGGTGGAGAGCGCCGGCCAGATGCTCGGCCCGCAGACGCGCGAAGGCTCCCGCGAACGCTCGCTGGACGCGGAACGCGAGCGCGCATTGCCGGAATTTCTCCGACTCGCGCGCGAGGAAACGGAGGTCGCGGTGCTCGGCAAAGTGGGGACCGCCGCGGAAGTGTGGTTGGAAGAGCCGCAGGTCGGACAGGCGATGCTCGCACTTTTCAGCCGCGTGCCCGACGCCCCGACGCAACGCAACATTCTTTTCGCCGTGGCCAAGACGCATTGGCCGCAGCGCGCGCAGATCATCCAGCGCGGTTTGGAAGCGACGGGCAACGGCGTGCTCGGCGTGGCTTTGGAAGCGGTGGCCGCGCATCCGCTGCGGGAACTCGCGCCGGCCACGCTCGCCATGCTCGAGGCGCAGAAGGAAGCGCATCCGTCCCTGATCGACGCCGCCGGCGCGCTCGGCGATCCGCGCGCTTTGCCAACCTTGGTGCGCTGGCTCGCCAGCGAACGGAACATCGCCATCCAGCTCAAGCTGGCGCTCGCCTTGGAAAAAATCCCCGGAGAGGCCAGTGACCGCGCGCTTTCCGAGCTGCTGAATAAATCCGTCGAGCCCATGCTCGTGGAACAGCTTTGCCGTATCGCCAGTCGCCGCGAGATCAAAGGCGGCACGGCCATTCTCGTTTCGCTGGCCGAGGATCTCACCGCCCCGATGCCGATCCGCAGCCAGGCGGTCTGGGCGCTTGGCCGTTTGCAGGAGAAGCCGGCACGCGCCTGCCTCGATCGGCTCGGTCGCGAGCCGGAGAAGTATTTTCCCACCGACGGGCAGATTCTGGTGCCCGAGGTGAGCGAGCAGGCGCGGATTTTCATCCCCCTCGCGCGGTTGCGGCAAGGCGACGCTTCGGCCAGTGCCGAGATCGCCAGCCGCTTTGAGTCCGGCACGCCCGCCACGCAATACGTGTGCGTGCTCGCCCTGGCGGAAATCCGTCACGACCATCCCGTCATCGCCTCGGCGCTGGGCTCGGGGGATTTTGCCGTGCTGCTCGGCGGGGTCCGCGCGGCGGGTGCGGCGGCGCCCGGCAAGTATCTGGCGCGTTTGCGCGCGCTTCGCGCTTCGCCGGTCGTCGCTTCGCTTGCGACTTCCGGCCTCGATACCTGGCGGTTGCCCGTCGCTTTGGAGACCGCCATACAAGCCGCGGAGCAGGGGAGTGCAAAACGATGAGCGCTTCCCTTCTCCCACGCCCCTGGGCCGTGATGCTCTGCGCCGGCGGGCTGGCCTTCGTTTGCGTGACCGCCCACGCGCACGAGTCGCCCATCGACCATGTCGAACGCGAACTCGATTTGTCCGTGAAGGACGATCAGCTCCTGCTCCGCTATCGGCTGCGTTATTCGGAGCGTGCGCTGCTGCTGCAAATTCATCAGATGGATGGCAACGCGGACGGAGAGCTTTCCGCCAGCGAGACCGCCGCGTTTTTCACTGCCCACGCGGCGATGCTCGCCGCCCTCTTCACGGTTCAGGTCGAAGGCCGGGCGGTGAAGTTTCAGCCCGTCGGCGCCATGCGTCCCGATGCGCGCCTCGGGCAGACCTACGAATTTTCGGCGCCTCTCGGGAACCTCGCCGCCGGGCGGCATCCGGGTTCCTTCCTCGATGGCTACTCGCGCATTTATCCCGGCGCTTTTCGCTGGCGGCGTCCGGGCGAAGGGAGCCCGCGCGCAACCCGCGTCGAGCCGCTCATCCCGCCGGAAGCGGCCCGCAGCTCCCCGCAGCAGCATCCGGCGTGGCTCGAACTGAAATTCGAGATCGTCGTCCCGCAATGACCTTCAACGCAGCAAACCAATCGAACTTATTTCAACCCGAACCGACACCATGACGACCCCGAAAACCGCCAACATTCCGTCCTCCATCGAAACCGCTCGCTTGTCCCGCGAGAAAGTCCTCGCCGAACTCCGCAAGGTCATCGTCGGCCAGGAGGATCTCATCGACCAGGTGCTCATCGCGATGTGTGCGGGCGGACACGTCCTGCTCGTGGGCGTGCCCGGCCTGGCCAAAACGCTGCTCGTCAGCACGCTCGCGAAGACGCTCTCGATGAATTTCAAACGCATCCAATTCACGCCGGACATGATGCCGAGCGACATCACCGGCACGGAAATCCTCGAGGAAGATCACACCACGGGGCACAAACAATTCGTCTTCGTGCAAGGGCCCGTCTTCACCAATCTGCTGCTCGCCGACGAGGTGAACCGCACGCCGCCCAAAACGCAGGCCGCGCTGCTCGAAGCGATGCAGGAGAAGAGCGTCACCGTGGGCAAGAAAACCTACAAACTGGAGGAGCCTTTCATGGTCATGGCGACGCAAAATCCGATCGAGCAGGAGGGCACTTATCCTCTGCCCGAGGCGCAGCTCGACCGTTTTATGTTCAACCTTTACGTCGATTACCCGACCGATGCGGAACTCAAGACGATCATCAAAAACACGACGGCTGGCGGCATGGCCACGCCCGAACCCGCGCTGAACGGTGAGGATGTGATGGCTCTGCGCGCCGCGGTCCGCCAAGTGCCGATCAGCGACCATGTGCTCGAATACATCGTGCGCATCGTCAGTGCGACGCATCCGAACAAGGCCGCCTCGCCGGAGATCACGCGCAAATATCTCGCGTGGGGCGCCGGCCCGCGCGCCGGACAGTACCTCGCCCTCGGTGCCAAGAGCCGGGCACTGTTACGCGGGAATCTGCAAGCCACGGTTGAAGATGTGCGCGGGGTCGCCCGCGCGGTCCTGCGGCACCGCATTTATACCAACTTCACCGCCCAGGCCGAAGGGGTCGATGCCGACTCGATGATCGAGAAGCTCCTCAAACTCGTTCCAGAGGTGCCGGAATCGAAGGCGGCTTAACCGGCGAACGTCATGATCCCTGAATCTTCTCCCCGCGGCATCAGCCGCCGCGACATGCTCGGCACCACCGGCGCCGCGGCGGCCGGCATGATGCTGCTGAGCGACGCTGTTGGCGCGGACAATCCTGCCGCGCAGGTCGAAGACCGCGCCTCCAGTATCCGGATCACGGGCTTCAAGACGTATTCGGTGGGCAGCAAGACCTTGGTCAAGATCGAGACCAACCAGCAGATTTTCGGCTGGGGTGAGATCTCAAACTTGCCGCCGACGGTGGCGGCGCCCCTCATGCAGTCGGTGTTTGAGTTGCTCAATGGTGAGAACCCGACGCGGATCGAACATCTCTGGCAGAAGCTCTACCGGGCGCACCGGATCCTTCGCGGCGGCGCGTTCATGGTGCATACCATCGCCGGCATCGACATGGCGCTCTGGGACATCTCTGGAAAGCTGCACGGCGTGCCGGTCTATCGGCTGCTCGGTGGACCAAGCCGGGACAAGATCCGAGTCTATCCGACGGCCAAAGCCTACAAGGTCCCGGCGGGCGGACCGAAAGCAGCTTCGGGCGATCCGGTGACGGTCGAAAATATGGTCCGCGCCGTCCGGCAGGCGCGCGAGCGGGTCGGCCTGGACGGCGCGGTGATGTTTGACGCGCATTCCTGTTTGCCGCCGCCGATCCTCATTCAATTCGCCAACGCCATCGAATCCTACGACGTGATGTGGATCGAAGAACCGGCGGTGCCGGGCAACATCGAAGTCTTCAAGCGCATCAAGGCGGCGGTCCGCGTGCCGCTCGCCGCGGGGGAACGGGACCGAACCATTTGGGAGGTCATCCCTTATTTGCAGGAGCGCTGCCTCGACATCCTCCAGCCGGATTGCTGTTACGGCGGAGGCATTACCCAGATGAAAAAAGTGGCCGTGCTCGCGGAAACATTTTTTGTCCCGCTCGCCCCGCACTCGACCGCGTCCTTCCTCGGCATCGCCGCGAGCTTCCACGCCGTGGCCTCCACCCCGCTGTTCCTCATTCACGAGTTTTACCCAAATGACCTTTCGGGCGTCCTCAAAAAGACGTGGGAGGTGGACGAAAAAGGTTATGCCTCATTGCCGCAAGGTCCTGGGCTGGGAGTCGAGGTGGATGAGAGCGCTCTGGCCAAGCTCCCGCCCGCGACCTTCAAATGGCCGGGCGGAAAAAACCCGGACGGCTCCGTCGCGGATTATTGAGCGTCCGCCGAAGCATTTTTGCCCGACTCATCGACAGAGTTTCCTGAAACCAACATGAACCCCAGCACTTCTTCCCGCGGCTTCAACCGCCGCCAAATGCTCGCTTCCACCGGTGCCGCTGCCGCCGCGAGTTGGATGCTCTTGCGCGACGCGGTCGGCCAGGAGAATCCCGCCGCGCAGGTCGAGGACCGCGCGTCCAGCATCAGGATCACCGCCTACAAAACGTATTCCGTCGGCAGCAAGACGATGTTGAAGCTGGAGACGAACCAGAAAATTTCCGGGTGGGGTGAAATCTCGCAGTTGCCGCCGACGATCATGGCGCCGCTGATGCAGGCGATGTTTGAGTTGCTCAACGGCGAGAACCCGACGCGCATCGAACATCTCTGGCAGAAGCTCTATCGCGCGCACCGCGACTTTCGGGGCGGCGCTTTCATGCTGCACACCATGGCCGGCATCGACATGGCGCTGTGGGACATTTCGGGAAAGCTGCACGGTGTGCCGGTCTATCGGTTGCTCGGTGGGCCGACCCGCGACAAGATCCGCGTTTATCCCACGCCGAAGGCCTACAAGGTTCCGGCGGGTGGACCCAAGCCGGCTTCGGGGAATCCCGTCGAGATCGAAAATCTGGTGCGCGCCATCCGGCAGGCGCGCGAGCGGGTCGGCCAGGACGGCGCCGTCATGTTCGACGCGCATTGCTGCCTGCCGCCGCCGATGCTCATTCAACTCGCCAACGCCATCGAACCCTACGACGTGATGTGGATCGAGGAACCGGCGGTTCCGGGCAACATCGAAGTCTTCAAGCGCATCAAGCAAGCCGTGCGGGTGCCGATCGCGAGTTGTGAGCGCGATCGGACGATCTGGGACGTCATTCCCTATTTGCAGGAGCGCTGCATCGACATCGTCCAGCATGATTGCGCGCATGGGGGCGGGATCACGCAGATGAAAAAGGTCGCGGTTCTGGCGGAGACCTATTTCGTCCCGTTCGCGCCGCACTCGATTGCCTCGTTTCTCGGCGTTGCCGCCAGCTTCCATGTGACCGCGTCCATCCCGTTGTTCCTCATCCACGAGTTTTATCCCAACGACCTGTCGGGCGCGCTGAAGAAGAGCTGGGAAGTGGACGAGAAAGGTTATGCGTCATTGCCCCAAGGCCCGGGCCTGGGCGTCGAGGTGGACGAAGACGCTTTGTCCAAGATCCCGCCGGTGCCCTACAAATGGCCGGGCGGGAAAAACCCGGATGGCTCGGTGGCGGATTACTGACGCGGCGGGCGCTTCACTTTAGGTCGTTGAGCAAGTCGCTGAGTGCGCGATCCGGCTTTTTCGCCGTCGGGTCGAGATGCGCGTTCGCGGTCTCTTCGTGAAAGCGAATCTGCCCCCAGAGAAGCGGGCGCAGTTCGGCTTCGCTGGGTGCAGCGGAAGTGATCTGGGTCGCTTTGTTGGCCCAGTATTCGCGGCTGAAGACTTCGGTCCCGTCCGGGCCGCTCGCCAGGACG
>Ga0105047_10002046_pt1 | contig 36112 bp, 32 predicted proteins | sample MAT04_FD_78384 | JGI IMG/M metagenome (GOLD analysis project Ga0105047, IMG submission 78384) | Freshwater microbial communities from Lake Fryxell liftoff mats and glacier meltwater in Antarctica - MAT-04 (megahit assembly) | ecosystem: Environmental > Aquatic > Freshwater > Ice > Liftoff... | reverse complement strand
TTAGATTATCTTAACGAATTGATCTTTTTGCGATCATTTTTAACTGAAACGGGGAAACTGCATTTTCCAGGGGTACTATAAACCTGCGCCGTTTATGAGCGGGTTAGTGACACTGTCTACAATGGAGTGACTTATCAACAAATACAAGCAGCAAAAGCAGGTTTTGCTGCGGCATATTTTAACTATGCACAAACCGTTAGATCCGTATTTGTTGATGTCGATAACAGTCTGACCAAACAACAAGAAAGTAATAAAGCTTACGCCAATCAATTAAATGCATTTAAAGCTTCAATAAGGGCATACAACCTTGCATTAGAACGATACAAAGCAGGTGCACGAGACTCCAGGGAGGTAGTTAATGCACAAATTAATGTTGATAAAGCAAAATTGGATTTGACTCTGGCCAAGATGCAACAATTAACCAACATTGTAGACGTTTACCAGGCTTTGGGTGGAGGATATAAAACATTACCCTAAATACAAGAGTTTTTAATCGCTTTATGCTTTTCCGATGGATTTTTTTTCTTCATGCTGTCTTTTAATAAAGAAATAAAATCAACGACTGAATCTGTATTTTTGGCTGAGCGAGAAGAACTCTTTTTATTATTTTTAGTCGCTTTGGCACTTTGTTGATCTAGCCACTTTTGCAGTGTTTCCCGGTATTCATTATGGTATTTTTCAGGTTCCAATTTCGTCGTCATGTCTTTAATTAACGCTTCCGCCATTTTAATTTCTTTATCGGCAATTTTATAAGTTTTCACTGCTTCTTTCAGAACATTAATTTCATCTTCCTGTCGAATTTCATCTTTAAAATGAACCAGATATAATAGTAACGCATTTTCATGAGGAAAAATGAGGCTTAAGGATTCTTTAGTACGAATAATGACTTTTGCTACACCTGCTTTATGGGTTTTTTTTAATGCTTCTCTTAATAACACATAGGCTTTTTTATTTTTGCTTTCAGGGACAAGGTAATAAGGTTTTGTGTAATAAAGACTATCAATTTCAGCTATATCCACAAACTCTTCAATATCAATGGTTTTAAACAGTTCAGGATCAGCTTTTTCAAAAGCCTCCTCATCAACCATAATATAGCTGCCTTTGTCATATTCATAACCTTTTACAATATCAGACCAGGGTACTTCCTTTCCATTTTCTTCATTCACCCGCTGATAACGAACACGCGATTTTGTTTTTGAATCCAATAAATGAAAATGAATGTCGGTTTTTTCTTCAATAGAAACTAAAGAAACGGGTATTGAAACTAATCCAAATGAAATTTCTCCTTTCCAAATTGATTTGGCCATTACACGTCCTCTTTAAATAAGGTATATATCTAATGTTAGACCATTTCATCGGTGATAAATTTGTGATCGTGGATCGTAGCCCGTATTAGCGAAGCGTAATACGGGAGATCGGTATGGGGCACAGAATTCCCGTATTACGCTTCGCTAATGCGGGCTACGCGTCGTCGGGTATAATATTATGCGGTAATATTTGAAGCAGCTCCTTTACGCCAGTTGTGTTTCCATTCTTTATCGATTGTACCTTCTTCTACGGAGTGCAAATCAGATTTTAAGGTTACACGCTCATCAAATACGAAACAGGTGCCTTCCCATAGTGAGTTTTCTTGTGGCATTTTTTCAAGATAATTTAATATACCGCCATTTAGCTGATAAACATCATTAAAACCAAGCTGAATTAAATAAGCAGTGGATTTTTCACACCGGACTCCACCCGTACAACACATGGCAATTTTTTTATCTTTTTTATCCAGCAGATTTTTGGCAACATAAGCAGGAAAGTCCCTGAAATTCTCAGTTTCAGGATTAATCGCACCTTTAAATGTTCCTAGTTCAACTTCATAATTATTGCGTGTATCTATTACGACCACGTCGGGATCAGATATCAGAGCGTTCCATTCAGCCGGATCAACATGTACTCCAGTCATTTGCTCAGGATTAATATTTTCCACACCTAACGTAACAATTTCTTTTCGAAGTTTTACTTTGGATTTTTCAAAGGGATTCTTATCATTAAAAGTTTCTTTAAATACAACATTTTCCAAACCGGGGAAACTGTGAATCTTTGCAATCATTGTTTTTACATCATCGATTTTACCAGCAAAAGTGCCGTTAATTCCTTCACTGGCCAGAATAATAGTACCTTTGATACCATATTCCTGCATGACAGATAATAAGAGGGGTTTCATTGTTTCATAGTCTGGAAGTGAAACAAATTTATAAAATGCTACAATTAAATAGGGATTCATTTTTTTACCTGATTAACAAAATAAGTACATTGATGGTGTATTTTATCAAAAAAAAGTGATTTATAGAAATATTGATTTCAACTCAGGTATTCGCAAAATGAATGTTTAATGCTATATATTAAAATATAGAATAATGCAGGAGCAACTCATGTCTGATTTTAAATCCAAGCTACCCGACTTAAAAGAGCTGTCGAATTTTGCCAGCAAGCTTTTTAAAGATGTGAAAAAAAGCGTAGGTGAAATTATTGACGATTATAAAACAAAACATCCGGAAACCAAACCTGAAGCGACAACCAGTGATGTAACTTCATCTTCTCCGGCTAAAACTGATGTTGAACCAGAAAAACCAGAAGTAATAACACCGGTTGTACCTCCTGAAAAACCAATAAAAAAGCCAGATGTAAAACCTGATATCAAAAAATAAAAATCAGGCTCGCTCGGGTCGTGTTAAACCATATTTTCGCATTTTTTCAACGAGTGTTGTTCGGCGCATATTCAGATAGCTTGCAGCATGGGCGACGACCCAATCTGAATCATCAAGCGCTTGGCTTATAATTGCTAATTCAGTTTTAATCAGGTGCTCTTTTAAATCAATGCCATCATTCATGTTTGCCATTTGATCACTGCTTGTCATTTGCAGTAATGCTTCACGTTCATTACTCACTATACCTTCGTGTTGTTCACTATTACGAAAACGAATAGGTAAATTATCAAGATCAACGATCCCATTTGGATATAAAATCGTTAATCTTTCAACCAGATTAGCTAATTCACGTACATTTCCTGGCCATTTATAATGGGTCAGCATTTGTAAGGCTGTCGGGAGAATGCGAACACCCGGTTTAACATCATGCTCTATTCTTGCAATTAATTCGTTTATCAATAATTGTAAATCATCCGTTCGCGCTCTTAATGGAGGAACTTCTATAGGGAAAACATTTAAGCGATAAAATAAATCTTCGCGGAATTTACCTTCTTTGATTGCCTGCTCTAAATTGCGATGAGTAGCAGCTATAATCCTGACGTTAACCTCAATGCTTTTATTACTGCCTACTCGCTCAAAGCTTCTTTCTTGCAATACTCGCAATAATTTAACTTGCATTGCCAAAGGCATATCACCAATTTCATCGAGAAATAACGTGCCATGATTGGCCAATTCGAAACGTCCCTGACGTGAGGTGATAGCGCCTGTAAAAGCGCCCTTTTCATGTCCAAATAATTCACTTTCCAATAACTCAGCAGGAATTGCCCCACAATTTATAGGAATAAAAGGTTTGTTAGCTCGTGAAGATAAACCATGAATATTGCGTGCCACAACTTCTTTACCAGTACCAGACTCCCCTAAAATCAGTACACTTGCCTCAGTATCAGCCACTTGTTCAATCAACCGACGAACCTGACGAATCGCATCACTATTTCCGACCAGACATTGCATTAAAGGTTTTGATTTTTGCCTGGATGTGCTTCCACTTTCTGAAATAATTTCACATTTATGAAGCGATTCAAGAATCTGCGAATAGCTAAAGGGAAAATGAAGAACAGCATAAACATTTCTGGCAATAGAAGGAAACGTCTTCGAAGAAGGATCAACCAGTATAATAGGTAGCTGCGGTGCCATCATGCCTATTTTTTGTAATAAAGCCACTGTCTCGTCAGTGGACTCAGTCGCGCCAACAATTATGCTGCGAGCTTGTGAAAAAGGTAGTAATTGCCAATTTTGATAATCGGCCAACGTGCAGGTTTTACCAAGAAACTCGATAATTGTGTTTAGTTTTTCTCTTCTTTTTTTATCGTCATCAATGATAAATACTATCTCATTGGTGCTCATAGGCTTGTCCTTAAGTTAAGTCCCTGGTAGTTACTGTTGAGTATTGTTTAGCAACACCAACACTGTCAAATAAATGACTAAAAATTTACAATTGATAATTTTTGTGTCTTTCCCTTTTCTAGTGGCTCACAAAACATACTCTATATATTCACTGGATTTAAACGCTCCTGCATTCAGCACCTCATGAATCATGCTCTCTTTGTCAGTTAATGACAAATAACTAATTAATACGGCTCTGAACTTGCCGTGAAATACAAAAATACTACCTGCCGCGACACCTATTATCTTATGTTCTGTTATCACCTGTTTGATATCTTCGATTGATCCTGCTCCGCCTAATATGGTGAATGGTACTGAAATAGCAGGCTTTACTTTTTTGATTAGATTCATGTCATATCCAGTCATCAAACCATCATTATCAATCGAATTAAGGACAAGTTCACCAATCCCAAGTTTTTCCAGATGTTGTACAAAATCAACTAAATCCAGTTGAGATTTTTTTTGACCGTTATGTGAATATATTTCATATTGATTTTCGGATTTTTTTTTCACATCCAATACAGCAACAACGCTCTGAGAACCGACTTCTGCAGCAACTTCTGAAACAAAATCGGGGCGTTCAAGAACAATTGAGCTCAAAGCAATTTTCTCAACACCGAGTGAAAATATCCTTTTGGCCTGCTCTACTGTTTTAATCCCTCCACCATAACATAATGGCATTCTACATTCTGATGCTAAATGCTCTATTAACTTATAGTCAGGCTCAAGACATTTTACAGTGGCATCAATATCCAATACCATTAATTCATCTGCCTGTTTTTCATTGAAAATTTTAACGGCATTAATTGGATCGCCAATATACTTCGAACTCTTAAATTGAGTTGTCTTAATAAGCCCTTTATTTCGAAGCAATAAACAGGGGATAATTCTCGGATATAACATTTATAGCCCCGCAAAATTTTTAAGAAGCGTTACACCATTGTAATGACTCTTTTCTGGATGACATTGAATCCCATAAATATTTCCACGATTAACCATACTGGTAAAATTGTTATAATAATGGGAAAAAGCCAAATTATGTTCTGGATCATCACTTTCAAAGTAATAAGAATGCAAAAAATAAAATCTGGCGGTCTGATCCAGATCGTCGAACAAAGGATGTTTTTTGCTAAACATTAATTGGTTCCAACCCATATGAGGCAATGGGGCGCCAGAACACTTCATTTTTTTTACCGTTCCCTTTATCCATCCTAACCCAGGCATCGTGCCCTCATCACTTGAGTCGGCTAACATTTGCATCCCAATACAAACGCCTAATACTGGAATATTTTGAACTAATACACATTCTTCAAGTTTTTCTTTTAGACCAGAATGATTGAGCTTTAGCATCGCATGATCAAAAGAACCAACTCCAGGTAAAATAATTTTGGTAATATTATCCAGTTCCTCATGATTTGAAACAATTTTATAATCAATATTTAATCGCTTGTAGACATGAGCAAACGCTTTTAGATTACCTACACCATAATCAATAATACCAATCATCGTTTCCCACCTTTTTCGATTCTTAATTTTTTCATCAAGGTGGAACCTAATTCATATATTTTATATTGCGATTTGTAATCCCTGAACGATTTATTTTTATCATCCATGTAAGCTGTTAACTCTTCAACACTAATTCCTAGTTTCGTTGCAACATATTCAAAATCATGATGTATTGTGTTCACATCATATGCAGGCGTTTTCAATTGTTGTATGGCATCATCTCTTGTCATCTGATGTGTTAAAATCAAGCTTGAAAATTGAACCTTTCGGGTATCAAAACCAAATTTTTTAGGTAACCAATAACTTTCATAAAATTTAGTAAACCTGGACTCAAAATGTTTTTGTGGGTACTTCTGAAAACCAAATTCCTGCTCTAAAAAAATTACTACATCTTTGTTATAAGGAATATAATCCAATGGCCTGATGACTTGTATATCCTTCATGTACCTTAGATAAATTTTATGCCAAAGGATATTTGTCAAAGGAAAAGTCTTAAGTTTTGTCGTTCCAAATTTACTATGTATGTCTTTAATTTGGCGCGCGTCTGACTGATAATACATCCACTCAATTGGGTTGCGAATGCATTCAGTTGCGTAATTTCCACCTGTTAAAATATATTTAATCTTATGTTCATAAGCGAACTTATACATTGTCGAGAAGAAAACATGATCTTGTGGTGTATCAATATGAGGTACACCCGCCTTGATAAAAGACAATTGAACATCTTTCATTTCTTCCCAATCAATAACTTCTGTGTATAAATCAAGTCCAAGTTTGCTAACAATTCTTTCAATATTATTAACAGCTTCCTGAGAATTCCATCCAGCATCCACATGAAAAACCAATGGTCTTAAACCAAGATGCTCTTTAGCATAATAAGTCAGGTAAGAACTATCAACACCACCACTCATGCCAATGATACAATCAAAATCTTTGTTTTCACCTTCTTTTTTAATTTTCTTCGCAAGAGCTTCAATCGATTTTTTACCTTTATCATCAGTATGCCAATAAGGAAGAATATCTTTATAAAACGTATTGCAATGATCACAGACTCCTTGCTCATCAAAGGTAATTTTGGAATCAGAGGTATCCATTACACAATTACTACACATTTGATATTCTCTATTATTCATTGTTCATTCCTAAAAAAATTTGACTCGTCCAAATCCAGCATTTCGGCATGTAACGCCCTTTCATGCTCAGACTCAAAACGCTGCTTAATTAATTTTGCTGGAACACCAGCAACAACACTGTATGGTAATATGCTTTTTGTAACAACAGAGCCTGCTCCAATAATTGAGCCATCACCGATTTCAACACCATGCATTATGATAGCCCCATGACCAACCCAGACATCTCGGCCAATAGTAACAGGGGCTTGAATAGAAGCATCTGAAAATTCTTTACCAGAGAATATCATTGGTCTGTCCACGCTATCATGTGGGTAATCTCCACCAACAACTGCAACATAGGATGCCAACATTGAATATTTACCTATCTTTAGATAGGGCACAGATAAATACACATGCGAACCCAAATAAACATGATCATCCATGTCTACTGTATTAGGGCGAATAAATAAATTCCTGCCAAAATAAACCGATTTTCCAACTTTTCTTAATCGGTATTTAAATTGTAATAAATATATCATTCTTATTTTTTTAATAAGATATTTCAGCTTTGAATCCATAGTGAAACCCTAAAAAATATATAACACGATCCAAATAAAATCCCAGCGAGTAATTCTAATAATAAGAGGAACTACCGGGGTAGTTATTATGGCCGTCATTAACTGGTTTTGTAAATCATTGAACATAACCTCATTGAGGCAGTTGCATCGGATAGCTGAGCCAGTGCCACCACTTGGCCTTTAAAGTAATTAAGAATTTGCTGAGCTTGATAATAAAGACCTGGCTTATAGTTCAAATCAATCTGCTCTTGGGTAACTTCTGTCATTGCCCGCTCGCCTTTTTTTTGTACTTTTAATAACTCAAGGGGTCGCATTTCAAAACGATAATTGGTATTAGTGATACTAACTGACCAAGGCCCAGGCCCGTTCCAAACGCATTGGTATTGGCCTATATCCCCGCTAGTATATTTTATGGTGGCAACAACAAAATCAGGTTTATCCTGGCACCAGGGAATTGACGTTTCTACCGTCTTAATCTCTCCTCTACAGAATAAGCTGAAATAGTCGATAAGGTGAATGGAATTAGCATACATATAGTTTGCAACAACTAATTCAGGTGTGCCAATTTTCAGAGCAGAAGACATATCCTGCTGATCTAAAACTGAAACCATTCTAACGCCTTCGGCATCTTCGTTAAGATAATTTAATGCTGCTCTGGTAGATGAATATGACCTTCTATTTAATGCTACAAAAGGTTTGTGGTCCATTTCAAAAGCTAAATCAGTTATTTCACAAGCCTGTTGGTAATTATAACCTACGGGTTTTTCCAAAAAACATAGCCATGGATATTTAAACGCCTCTTTACACACTTCAAGCATGGATAATTCATTTACAGTAATAATAACCAGGTCCGCCCTGGTTTTATCAAACATTTCAACGATACTTTTAAATACGGGTGCATTATATTGTCCTGCCAGCAAATTAGCTTTTTCTTCTGTTCGTGAAAAAAAACCGACAATATTAAATTCGTCTATGCTTGAAAACACTTTTGCATGCTCAGAAGCCATGTAGCCAGCACCAATAAACGCTACTTTTTTAATACCCATGTTTATGCCCACTTAAATTTCCTTGATGTATCAATTGAAATGTTATCTATCTCAATGACGGTGTTATTATTTTCATGTGACTCAACTGAAGCGACCAGACACTTCATTGCATGCAATCCGACCTTATAATCAGGGAAAATGTCATTTGACAATAATGCCTCCCAAACCATGATGGTAGAGTCAATCATCTCAAAAGGCTTAATTGTGTATTGATTAATATCATCAGGCATTCCATAACGTGCTGTAGGCAATTCTTTGTATTCTTGTTTTCTACAAATCGTTCTAATATCTCCAGATAATTCATCGACCACCACCTGGCCATATTTGAAAATATAAATGACTTGCAGACCATGGCCTGCTTTTGCTGAAAAATCAATGTACATTTTAGTACCGATGCTATTTTTTGCGAGTAATGAGCCCGAATAATCCTCAAATTGCTCCCCTCTCGGGTTGGAGACTTTATCTTCTTCAAACCATGCCTGAACCGTTTTAATTTCTGTATTTGTCAAAAACCTGAACATTTCAAAATAATGACTGACATTCATTGCAAGTCCAAAATTTGAGCCTGAAACAATGATACTGGATAACAGTCCAAAATTTTCTGAATTTATAATATCTTTAATTTCAGTGTATTGCGGTAAAAACATCATTTGATGGTTAACTGCTAACTTAGAACCATAATGATTACAAGCATCAACCATTCCACTTGCTTCATCCAGAGATAAAGCCATAGGTTTTTCGCAAAGAATGTATCTAACCTTATGTTGAGCACATAAAATTGTATATTCCGCATGATAAGGCGCCGTAGTAGCGATAACTACTGCATTCAACTTCATTTTAGTTAGCATTTCATGCGCATCAATAAAACAACATTCACTGGGAATATTGAACTTTTCTGCTGCAGCCGCCAATACGGATGGAGATATATCAACTAACCCACCAATAATCATACCCATTTTTTGGGCTGCTTCAATGTGACGAAAGCCCATTCGACCTAAACCAATTATTCCGATACGAACCGGGTCAATATTAGTTGACATATTAATCCTTTTTCTAAATGTTTATTTGATACACATAGTGTAACTTTTAATACTTAATCTTAAAACGAGGTCTAGTTTACATGGTAATAAATTGTCGAATAATATCGAGTCCAAGTTTGCCACTTCTTTCAGGATGAAACTGAGTTGCCATTATGTTATTTTTTTGCACCGCAGCACACAAATTATGTCCACCGTAAAAAACATCAGCTAAACGAGTTTGTACATCAGAAGGAATAGCAGCATAAGAATGAACAAAATACATCGAGGATTCTTGATTTTTCAAACCCTGTAATAAGGTGCCTTCCCATGAAAGGAGGTTATTCTCAGGAAATAGTAATGGATTCCATCCCATATGTGGTACGCGCTGATTTTCTCCATTTACTGTTTTGCAAGGAATCGATTCAACAGTACCGGGCAAAATTGCCAAACCAGCTGTATGCCCAAACTCATAACTAGATTCAAAGAGTACTTGCATGCCAACACAAATGCCTAAAAAGGGTCGCTCTGTAATTACAAATTGACGAATAACATCATCAAAACCAAGCAATTGGAGCATACGCATGCTATCGGGAAATGCACCAACACCAGGCACCACTAATTTCTCTGCATTATAGGCTGTGGCTGGATCTTCGGCTATGACAACCTCAGCCCCACAGTGCTGAAATGCTCTTGCCACATTAAGCAAATTGCACATTCCATAATCAAGTAATGTAATTTTTGTTTTCATCCAGGTACCTTTCTTACCGCAAGACCCGCATCTAAAGCGGCATTTCGGATAGTCTCTATATCTATTTTTTTGTAATGGAGTACATCTGCCATAGAAATTGCATCCGCTTTACCCAAAGTTGCCGCAGCTATAAAATCATCCGTAGACCCCATTCCACCACTGGCGATAACGCAAACGGGAACTAATTCGCTAACCATCTTGATTAACTCCAAGTCGTAACCTTCGCATGTACCTTCCCGATCAATAGAAGTAAGTAATATTTCACCCGCTCCTAACTCCACTCCACGTTTAACCCAATTAACCACGTTCAATCCCGACCGTTCACGACCATTGTCGGTATATACTTCCCATTCTAAATTACCAATTCGCTTTGCCTCGATCGATAGCACCATTGCCTGGGATCCAAAATGATTTGCTATTTCAGAAATAAGTTGCGGACGAGCAACAGCAGCGGTATTAATTGCCACCTTATCAGCTCCAGAGCGCAATATATGACGCGCATCATCTACAGAACGAATGCCTCCGCCCACAGTAATAGGGATAAAGATATTTTCCGCTGCACGGCTAATAATTTCACTTAGGTTATTACGACCATAAAGACTAGCTACAATGTCCATAAAAATTAATTCATCAGCACCCGACTGATAATAATTTAAAGCATACTCTTGAGGATCACCTATCACTCTTAGACCTTCAAGATGAACTCCTTTTATTAAGTTTTTTCCCTTAATATCTAATCGAGGTATAATTCTCAGATTACTCATGCTAAATCAACTCTGGCTAAATGGTGCCCATGCCATGTTGGCAGATGCGGCAAATGACTGCTTGTATAACAGGCAAGAATTAATGCGAAAAACCTCTTCTCTTCAGACATCTTGAAATCCCTTATCAACCAATGGAAATGGTTCTAACAACATTATTTTTTTAGTAGTCACATAATCTTGTTTAAACAAAAAAACGAGTATCATCATCATTATAAAATAAATACCAATTGCGCCGGCCCAAGTCCCCAAATTCAGGGCATACCAAATCAGATTACAACCGATGATACCCAACAAAACATAACAAAGTAATTCTTTATGTGGAAGACGTATCCTGTCTATTTTTTGAGCGGCAACAGCGAACAATATAGCCTGGATAAGTATAGAAACAGTAAAAGCAAGTGCTGCACCAATCTTACCAAATAGCATTATTGTGGCAAAAGAAATAATCACATTAAACACACCTGAGAAAGTGGATAACAGGAACACTAACGGCATACGTTTTGCGTAGCATAATCTATCAATGCTAAAGGTGTAATATACTTCTAATATGAATCCACTAAGCAAGATGGGAAATAATGGCAAAGCAGATAAATATTTAACCCCACCCACTGCTAATAAAATCATCTTTGAACAAAGCTCGAAAGAAAGACAAAAAAATATAAACACAAACAAATAGTGTGATACTATTTTTTTAAAGAAGCTCTCATCGGCAGTGCCTTCACTTAAACGGGAAAATAACTCAGGTACCCACGCACGACTGAATGCAGCTGGAATTAATGCCACAATTTGCACTAACGAGACTGCCATAGAATAAATTCCCACTTCATCTGCTGAAACTAAATAATTAAGTACATATCGGTTTCCCAAGTATAAAAACAAAGCTGAAATAGGCGTTAACATCACAGGATAACCAAAATAGGTTAATTTCTTTACCAACACCCAGTCGATAGAAAATTTTAAATTCATCAGATAGATAATTAATGAATACGTAAATACGATGATTGAGCCGGTTGCGGTTGCCCACAATAGTGAAATGGATGATAAATAACCTAAATAAACTGTAATTAATAGCGCGATTACAATGATAAAGCGACTAAAAAAATTTAATATGACAAATAAAGTGGCCTTTTTCTGAACTCGAAATAACTCTGTCACAATCTGGCCAAATCCCAAACATAACAAACTAATTAATAAAGGGGCAACAAAATTACTTAAATGATATTTATAAAGATGATATTGAGAGATGGGGGTTGAATATAACAACAGGAAAAAAATTGGATACCAACATATTGCAGACAAAAGCCATGATAATAGAGTGGATGAAAAAACAGCGTCTTTTGATACATCCTTTTCAAAAAAATACCTGAATAATGAAGTAGACAATCCAAATGAAGCAGTGGAAAGCAAGTATTGTATCAAAGGAAATAATAGTGAAAAAACTCCAAATTCACTAATACTAATCGAGTTTCCTAAAAAAGGTAATAAGACGAAAAAAATTGCTTTAGACAGTACTTCTCCAACAAAATAAACAATATGCCCCTTTGTTAAATTGGAGGAATTTACCATGCTATTACCTCATGGCTATGAGTTGTTGGCAATTTTCTTCTATGTTTTTTTAAAATCATATCAATTGATTTGTAAGTGATAGTTTTTCAGTTTTGCAAGCTACTCTGGTATCTTGATTATCAACAAAACTTAACATTGAGAAAAATAAGAAAATTAAATAGGGTTGTTGGTAAACTGCATTAAATAGCCCGTAAACCAGCAACGCTATAAATCCAGAAAAAATGCCCTTATCACGATGATAAAAATACCTTAAGATTTTTACGAAAACATAAATCATACACGCAAATCCTATTACACCCATTTTTAACAGGGTATCAAGGTATTGATTATGAGTAGAACCGATATTTTCTATAAACAAATATATTCCACCAAAACCTGTACCTGTTAAAAAATGGTCCATAGCAATACTCAATGATGTTTGCATAATCGCTGTTCGTTCCTCATCTGAACCAATGTCAGGAACTGAACCGGTTAAAAAATTATATATTGCATAAAAAGACCTGTGCGCCATTGCATAAAGTGCATTATGTACACCCTCATTTTTCAAAATGAAGTAAAGCACAACCAAAGCTATTATAAAAAAGGCTGCGATTTTGATGAGCTTATTAATACTCATTTTGCTTTTTACTTCCATGGTATTTAAAAATAAATAACTAATTAGTCCTGTAAATAAAGCTAGATAAGCTGACCGAGTAAAGGTAAAAAAAATGACTATCGGAAATAAGACAAGCAATGGCATATACATTGTATTAATTTTTCGTCGACTAAATCCCACTATTAACGCAAAAACTAATATTGGAACATAGGTCTGTGGCCAATCCCATACATACTCTCTTAACTGTATTTTAATACCATAAATTTCATTTAATGAAAATTCCGAACTATGCGTTATAAACATTAAAATAACCCATAGAGAATATAGAGCTGATGCCGTGATTGTGGCAGAAATCAAATTTTCAAAATCTGATTTATCAAATTTTATTAGCAATAAAAACAGACCCGAGCTAAAGGTTGCAAAACTGATGAATTGCTTCAGTAAACTATTCGGTTCCCAGGGAATATAAAAAAATAAACCGATGAGGTAACTTACTATCACATAAAGTACAAAAAAAACTAAAACAGGGTCATTAATTCTTCTATATTTTAACCTGATATAAAGTAATACATATAAAAAATTTACTGAAAACGTTAAATATTCTATTGGTAAAATACATAAGGTGTAAAACAATCGTTTACTTGACAAGTTCATACTAAAAACACCAATTATTAATTAAAACTTCGTAATAATTCACTTTGAGCTGCTAATGCTGTAGTGATTGCTGCCTTATTCTGATAAGTTAATAAAACAGAGTCAAGGTCATTTATATGATAAAATAGAGCTTTTGGATCTATTATTTCAAAGGGATTGCATAACTCATCACCAAAAAACAAAAAAAGACCATATTGAGAATAAGTATAAAAAGATGCAGAGTTGATTGTAATAAACACTTTAATTTTGTCAATACAATTGATACTACTAATCTCGGGTAAATCAAGCTCTTCCTTTATAGATGTATTTGGATGGTATTTTATACATATGTCTAACTGATTAACCTTAGCACAATTACTTAATGCTTTAAGTATCCTCTCTTGTAGTGCTCCTTCATAATGCAAGAGATGATCTTTAAAATTACTATGCATAAATACATAGCAAACCTCTTCACATTCACTCAATAAGACAGCAGTATTTGGAACTTCTCTTTTTTGAAAATTAAATACCAGGTCAGTATTATCATTCCAATGCTTATAATAATTAATTTGTGACTTCGTTAAAACATCTATTGAATGGGCACAAATATAAGGGCAATCATAACCAACACCATGGGATCTATTAACAACTCTGCATCCTGCTTCCTTTAATTTTTTACCTACAAGAAACGATGCTGGCACATAATCGTCTTCTGTATAATAGTGTTTAATATTAAATTTCGCTAACTCTACAGCGTGGTGATGGTATGCCTCGTACTCAAAATCAATGATCGAAGCATCATCTTTTTTAAAAAATAATTTGAAAGCGCGCCAGATCGAATAGGGTACACCATAAATAGCGGTATCATAGTTCCGCCTCAAGCAAGATTTATAAAAATTGACCTGTCGCGAAATTTTATATGGAAAGGGAAAGAATACACATAGCGAATCCATTATTTCATTTTTATGAAGTGTTTCGCTAACTTCAACATAGCACCTCACTAATGACGTATGTTTAGCTATTTTTCTCTTACTCCTCCAACCAATTAATCTATAAACCCTGTGCGCTATACTTTTTAAAAGTAAATTTTTCGCCGATAGCCTATCAATAAGGTTGACTGACTCTTTTATGTATACTCGATTTTCACATGCAAAAAAATCATCATCCAATTTTTCTTTAAGAATTTCGGGTAAATAGAGTGTTTTACACTGGAGACTATTATGTTGCATCAAAAATTTTAATGCTGTAATACATTTTGCTAATGTTGATTGTTTAACTAATAAGTTAATGAATACCTTTGTTTTATCATCAGGTTGACCTACATTATCAGAAGCCAGGATAATGCAGGTTTCAACGTGTTGTTTTGAATGAAATATATGACCAGGTACTAATTTAACCAATTGATGAGGTGTAATTAACTCACCATCAAATGTTTCTACACCAATCATACACCCCCCAAAAAACTAAAACAAAAGCACAAACATTCTTTCTAAAATTTATGTTGTTAAATGCTTTCTACATAATGCTGCTGCGATACGCTGTGTCTCAATTGCCATTCTCCATCAATTTTTTCCCACAAATGAGGCGATCGCCAACTATCGATCACTGCTGTAAATTGTTCTGTGCTAATATTACAATACTCCAAAAATTCATCATAATATCGTTGAGGGAACTCTGCATCGTATCTTTTAACTAGTGCTATGCCTTCCTCGCGGGTAATCTTGCCATCACGTATTTCATGAGCGGTATCAGAAGTAGTTCGACCTATGCCGAATTTTATAAATGCCAAATAATAATGAAAGCCATCAATTTTATCATCCAGACTGGCATATTTTGAATAAGTTCCCTGAGACCGTTCTGTATTAGGTGCAAACCCAGTGTTTGCACGACAATAGTAGTAATTTTCCTGAGGATCCCAAAATTTATAATATCCAAAAAAATGAATCTCTGTCTTATTTTTTTGAGTATCTTCATACCTTGGTGACATAAAAGGTTTCAAATCATTTATTGATAAACCATGCTCTACCCAAAACTCGGGCGGTAAACCAGAAAAATAATGACTGTCATGATCTTTGATTTCCCGATCGGGTCGATGAGCATTTTTCATATCACCACCGTATTCGACCTCTCCATTTTCACCGTACATAATTAAGGCAACATCATGCTTAATAGCCATGCTCATAGGAAAATTTGTTTGCCCATAAATGAAAGGCTGGAAGGGATCACCCAGATGGGTAAAAGATAATTGTGTTAATTTTCTGGTGACAATACCGTTAGGTGTGCCTAATATATTATCAAAACCGGATTTGATAAAAGCATCTAAATTTTTTCGACCAATATCGGTTGCCCATAATGGAGCCCAGGTAATAGTCAGAGGATTCATACCATATTTATATTTGAGTTGATGAGCAACAAATCCCCCGTCTTTCCCCCCAGAGCAAGGTACAATCACATCATAATCGCCGTTATTTTTACGATGCCTGTTACAAAGATCCATCAATTCTTTTTCTCTTTCATTCCAATCAATGCGATTTCGCTTATAGTCCGCATAATTACAAGCAGAGCAAGTACCATGGGCATCAAAGGTAATTCTTGGTCGCTGATTTGAAACCGTGCATTTTTTACAAAATACGACGTCCACTGGGAGATTATATAATTTAATCGTATCTTTCCTATTCATAGTTTTTTCATAGTCCTAATTAAAATGTTAATGATGAGTAATTTGTTCTATATATTCTTCAAAAATATTTGCAATTGCTGAAAATCAGACTCTGTATCCAAATCCATCGAACGTTCAGCAGGCATTTTATAGGCAATTGTATGCTCGGTAACAAACGTCCTGTTTTTCATTAGCCAATCTGCCTGCGCGAAATAAATTGCGCCATTTAATGAATACACAGGAGGTAAATCTTGTCTGCGAGTTACTTCGTAGTGTGATAATAGAGGGTTTATAGTCCCATCATCATTGAGCATGTACATCCAGTATGGCGACTCCTCAACTAAGGCTATTGAAACACACGAGGGTGCTTTTTTTTCCAAACAAAAATGCACTGCGCTATCAATATCGGCTACGTCACGTAATGGTGAGGAGGGTTGCAATAATAACACCCAATCATATCCTGGACACCGTTGTATTGCATCAATAACAACATCCATCATAGGGGTTTCATCGCGTGCAAGCTCTGGCTCTCGCATAAATGGAACGTCGCAATTAAATCGAGAAGCTACCTCTGCGATTTCCACATCATCGGTGGAAACAATCACACGATCCACATACATTGAGTTTTGAGCAGCCTCAATTGTCCAGGCAATTAACGGTCTATCGCCAAGCATCCGTATATTTTTACGAGTGATCCCTTTCGAACCACCTCTGGCTGGAATAATCGCCAATATTTTTTTTTGATTAATCATGCGAAATCCACAATAAAATCTTGTTGCGCCTGATTAAAATCATCCATCTTACCAACATCCAACCAATATTCATGAATTGGATACATCAGTATTTTTTGCTTATCTATAATCATCTGTTGAATTAATGTAGGCATATCCAAATACTTATTTTTCTCAACAATCGTCCGAATATGCGCGTCTAAAACGTAAATTCCTGCATTTACAAAATGGTTATAAGTGGGTTTCTCAACAATCTGTGTCACAAAATTACCCTCGCTCTGAATGACACCGTAGGGTACACGTATTTCATACTTTCTCACACAGGTAGTAACAGCAGCTTTTCCAACCTGATGAAACATTAATAAATTCTCTGCATTTATTTTAGTGAGGATATCTCCGTTCATCATTATCAACGGCGCATCGGAAAGTTCATCTGGCAATAAAGCTAAAGCCCCTGCGGTACCGAGTGGACTATCCTCATAAACATAGGAAATGGATACCCCCAAATGCGTCCCGTCACCAAAATATTGACGAATCACTTCTGATTTATAATGCGTAGAAATATAAAATCGATGAAATCCAGAGGCGATGAACCCCTCAATAATTGTTTCAAGAATCGGCTTCCCGCCAATTTTTAACATTGGTTTTGGACAGCTGCTTGTAAGGGGATGTAATCTTGTGCCAAATCCACCAGCCATTAAAAAAACAGGATTGTCGTACCGCTTATGATCCCTCAACTGCTGAATGGTTTCTAATCCAACCACAATATCATCTTTTACAATAGGAATTTGTAAAAGATCAAACTCTCTCATGATGGATAAAAGTTTCTCTTTTGAATCTGTTATCAACCCAACCTTTGGTGTCATATTCATGATTTCTTCAATAGGACGTTCTAATGAAATATGACGAATTAAACCACGACGCACATCACCGTCGGTAACAGTGCCTAATAAACGACGCTGATGATCAACAACCAAAGCGATCCGCAGCGATTCCTTATTAATCAACTCTATCGCTTCTTGAATCGTACTCTCTGGATAGATTAAAACATTCTGCCAATCATATGCCATTATATTCTCTCGTTAAATCCATTAAAGTTGATCGAGCCGGGTAAACAATTGTATTGTCTGGAATATTTTTGGAAACGACTGCACCTGCACCAACTACAACATTGGAGCCAAGCGCAATATTCTGAATCACAACAGATCCTGTTCCAATATGCACGCCTGAGTTGAGCAATACACCTCCGCTCAGCACAGCTCCGGGTGCTATATGGACATCTGCACCAATTCTACAATCATGCTCTACGATAGAACCGGTATTGATAATAGTATTCTTTCCAATGTGGGCATTTGAATTAATAATAGCGCCAGCCATTACTTGAGTCCCTGATTCTAAATGTGCCATAGATGATACTATAGCTCGCGGATGAATTATCACGGGAAATAAATATCCAGCGGATATAAATTTTTGAAATAGAGACTTCCTGATACCATGATCACCTGGCAAACTCCCAATTCCATTTAGTAAAACGATTTCACTGATAGTATAAGCGGTTGTGATTAGCTCATCCCGTCCCAAGCATCGAATACCATGATCCCAAATCTGCCCCATTTCCAATGAAGCATCAACGAGTCCAATAATTTCAATGTTATTTAGTAGAGCAATTTCAGCAACGACTCTTGCATGCCCACCAGCGCCTATCAATATGGCCTTCAATGTCATTTGATTAATTGCCCTTCTTCAAAATCCTGGGTCGCATGACTACCCAGAAGTTCCCAATAGCGAAATGGTGTCATACCATCTCCCGGCCTCAATATTGAAACATTTTTATCGGTAAAACTATCACCCTGTTTTATTGCAACATTGGCTATGAGGCTTTTCCTGGCTATTGCTTTATTTGATAGCTCAGAAGGTCGTGGGCCTTTAATACCTGAACCCATAATCCTCTCTGTTGCGCGGATATGCTTGACCATATCTTTTAATTCCTCTGGATTTAAAGAGGCTTTATGATCAGGACCATCCATATTTTTATCCAGCGTAAAATGCTTTTCAATGACGACAGCGCCTCGAGCGACTGCTGCGATAGGCACAAATATTCCTTCTGTGTGATCTGAATATCCAACAGGTAAGTTAAAAGCTGATTTTAGCGTATCCATCGCCCGAAGATTCACATCATCCAATGGCGTGGGATATTCCGTAGTACAGTGCAATAACGTTACTTTTTCCTGTAATATCTTCTGCCCTGAATCTGAAAGATAGGCCTCATAAAAAGCTGGAATATCAGGTTGAACCGTGGGTGACGAAATATAACCAAATGCAATCACTCCAAGTGCTGCCTCTATCTCAGCCAGATTAGCCATTCCTGTAGAGAGAATTAAATGACAGCCTGTTTTTGCATGCTCCAATAAAAAAGGCGCATTGGTAATCTCACCAGAAGGAATTTTTAATGTCTTTAGACTTAAATCATTGACTAAAAAATACAAACTCTCCGAGTCAAACGCGGAAGACATAAACTCTATGTTTTTTTCCGCACAATATGAACGCAGTTGATGGTGTACTTCATAACTTAACTCAAGCCGACTTAGCATTTCATGCTGCGTTTCTTCCTTTTGCGTATTTATTTTTTGATAATTCGCTTGCCGAGCCTCTTTTGTAACTAATTGTTTTGCTTTAAATGTTTGAAACTTAACGGCATCAGCACCTGCCTCGCAGGCTACATCTACCAGTTTAAATGCCAGTGCTTCATTCCCATTATGATTAACACCTGCCTCAGCGATAACATATGTCTTATTCATTTTTTCAATCCACGTTCACATTCAGATCATAAAAAGTTTTGATACTACTTAAACTCATCGTTTTTAGTATTTCAAGAATTTGCCCACTCGCGTCACCTTGGCCATAAGGATTAATAATTGGCAACTGCATTTCTGCCTGACTTTGTGAAATCGACAATTCAATCGCCCTTACAATATCCTCATAGCCTGTGCCGCAATGATTAACTGAGCTGGCTGATATGCGCCCTTTTTGCCTGTCTCCAATATTAACTGAAGGCACTCCAAAAGAGGGCGCCTCAATGATTCCACTTGATGAATTTCCAATTACAACAACGGCATGCTTCATCAAACTCAAATAATTTAAATGCCCAAGAGAAACTGAAGCCAGAACTCTTTCTACACGTTGATCCGCGTAAGTTTTTATCAAATCGTTAATGCGTCTCCCACCATCATCCGCATTAGCATAAGTGATCACCACTTGATAATCCTGATAAGCATCCAACGCCTCCAGAAGCGCTGACAATGATACTTCCGGGGCTTCATTCACTAAAGTAGCCGGGTGATAAGTAACAAGAAAAAATGGTTGGTGGAACTGAAAAGACAAGCGCGTCGATAATTCATTCATCGATAAAAAATTAGTGTAATTTATGTAGTCCAGTCCAACTGCCCCTACATTCATCACACGTTCAGGGGCTTCCCCTAATTGAATAACACGTTGCCGATAAGCTTCCGTCGCAGTGCAATGTATCATACTCATTTTTGTGATGGCGTGGCGAATAGCATCATCATATGCCCCTTCAGTGACTTCACCACCGTGAATATGCACAATGGGTATACGTAAAATCATTGCTGTTTGCGCAATGGCTAACGCCTCAAATCGATCGCCAAGCAAGACTAAAATATCTGGTTTTAATTGAGTGAGAGCGTCTGCAAAACCAAGGGTGCCAAGCCCTATTGATTTAGCAATACCACAAGGTGTATCTGAAGACAGCATCATCTCGACTTTGGCATCAATTTTAAATCCATCTTCTTCTATATATTTGTAGGTTAATCCAAATTCCGGTGATAAGTGCATGCCACTGACAATGACTTGCAACTGAAGCACATCTGTCTCCTGAATTGCTTTCAACAGCCAATAAAGCAATCCATATTCGGCTCGGCTTCCGGTAAAAACAGCGACTTTACGCATTATCGGACTCCAGGGAAGCGCAAACACTACTCGGTAAATTGACCACTCTTTCTGTCAACCATTCCGCTTCTTGAAGTGACCCACGCAGTGCATCATGATACATCGGTAATGTATTCATAAGTTTCCAAATCGGTCGCGTCATAATCCCTGACTCATTAGTTTCTTTAATCAACTCATCTCGTTGAGCGTGATCCTCGCAAATAACTGCATTAAGCCAATAATTACTTCGGCACGATTCGGGTTCACTGACAAATTTTACGGAAGAATTCGCTAACAATGCCTGATACTCATGAGCAAGCTTACGCTTGTTGATAATAAATCCTTCTAATTGCTCCAGTTGCGCACAACCCAATGCCGCGTTTAAATTAGGCATACGATAGTTATATCCAACTTCATCATGAAAGTATTCAAAGGGATGCGCCAATTTTGCAGTGGTGGTTAAATGTTTCGCTTTTTTCCCTAACCCTTGATCTTGAGACAAAAGCATTCCTCCTCCACCCGTCGTAATGATTTTATTCCCATTAAAACTTAAAATTCCAAATGTTCCAAAAGTACCTGTATGCTGACCCTGATATAAGCTACCTAAAGATTCAGCAGCATCTTCTATTAATACCAGTCCCCATCGCTCACACACCTCTAGCAAATCGCGCATATTTACAGGATGCCCGAAGGTATGCATTGGTACACACGCTCTGATTATACGTGAGTTTTTTTTATGCCGGCACAAACCAGTATCATCAACAATAGCGTTTTCGCTTAACCATGCATCGACTGCATAAGGCGATAGTCCTAAGGTTGTCCTGTCCACATCAAGAAAAACAGGAGCCGCATTACAGTAAGTGATGGCATTACATGTTGCAACAAAAGTCAAAGGCTGAGTAATGACATAGTCTGTGCTTTTCACTCCAGCTAAAATAAGCGCAATGTGCAAAGCACTTGTCCCGTTAACCGTCACGACGGCATTCGAGCTATTCGTGTAGGCTGCTACCTCACGTTCAAATCGATCGACGTATGCTCCAACACTGGATACAAATGTAGAGCGAATTGTATCGATAACATAGTCACTCTCGTTCCCATGAAATACTGGCGCATGAAGTGGAATAAACTCATTTGTTTGATATCGATCACGGACAAATTCAATGATTGCTTTAAACATTACGTAACTCAGACATTGTATAAATTTGCCTTATATTTTGATAAATTCTGGGTTGAGGTAAACCATTCAATGGTTTTTTCCAAACCTTGAGAAATAGAAAACGCTGGTTTAAAACCAGTTAGCTGATTAATTTTTGTATTATCACACCAAAGTCTCGAAACCTCCGATCGCTCGGGTCGGATACGTTGTTCATCCAGCCTTGATGCAATTTTTCTACCCATCAACTCGCTAATCAAATCCAAAACATCCCCTATCGAAATTTCGTAATTCGAGCCAATATTAACAACCTCTCCTATCGATTTTTCACAACGAGCTAATTGTAAAAAACCACTGCAGGTATCTTCAACGTAATTAAAATCCCGTGTTGGTGTCAGATCACCTAGCTCTATATGCGTTTTTCCGTTTGCAATCTGCGAAATAATTGTAGGAATTACTGCTCGAGCCGACTGTCTAGGGCCATAAGTATTAAATGGTCTGGCGATGGTTAAAGGCAAATCAAAAGAATTATAAAAGCTCATTGCCATTGCATCGGCACCTATTTTAGATGCGCTATATGGGGACTGCGCCTGCAAAGGATGTTTTTCATCTATGGGAACGTATTTTGCCGAACCATACACTTCACTGGTTGACGTGTGAATCACACGTTGAACCTGATTTTCTATTGCCGCCTGACAGATATTCAACGTGCCAATAACATTCGTATCAACATAACTATTAGGCGCTTTATAAGAATAAGGTATTGCAATTAATGCAGCCAGATGAAAAACGGTGTGAATGTCTTTTGTAATCTCTTTACAATATTGATGATCGCGAACATCTCCTGTCACAATCTCAATGTCATTTTGACAATCAATATCTTCTAGCCAACCCCAATAATTAAAGGAATTATATTGCGATAATGCTCTAACCTGATACCCTTCTTTAACCAACAGCTCAGTTAGATGAGAGCCGATAAAACCATCAGCGCCTGTAACAAGTACCTTTTCTTTCATATTCTTATAGCCTCTTTTTTTATTCTGCCTTTACCTGGCAAATACACCTCTTGTATCTATAATTTTACATCCTGGCTTAATCCGATCAGCAATTCCACGAAACTGGTTATGATCAACCAGTATTAATACCACATCAAATTCTAACCATGATTGCTCTTCTGTTCTCATTTCAACTTTACCTTCGAGGGAAGGTGGAAGTTGTTTAATATTAGGTTCTACAACAAATACACAACCAGGATGTATTTGCGCGATCTCTTTTGTAATTTCCAAGGCTGGACTTTCGCGTAAATCATCAATATCCGCCTTGAATGACAGACCAAAACAACCTATCGTAACGTCTTTTAAAGTCTTTTCAACGCTTTCTAGAAGGCACTCTCTCACGGCAGCTAACGATTTTTGTATTACCCACTTTGGTTTGCCATCATTCACTTTTCTTGCTGTATGAATCAATTGAGCTTCATCGGGCGTCTGGCTAACAATAAACCATGGATCGACCGCAATACAATGCCCTCCGACACCTGGGCCTGGTTGCAAGATATTAACCCGAGGATGGTGATTAGCCAAACGAATAAGTTCCCAAACACTTATACCCAGCTTGTCGCAAATAACGGATAATTCATTGGCAAATGCAATATTGACGTCCCGAAAGCTATTCTCGGTTAATTTACACATTTCTGCTGTACGTGTATCCGTAATAAAACACTCTCCCTCAACAAAAACCTGGTACAAAGCCATGGCCATAGCTGAACATTTTGGTGTCATACCACCAATAATTCGGTCATTTCCTACAAGTTCACGTAAAACACGGCCTGGTAGGACACGCTCCGGGCAATAGGCCACTCTTATATCAGATAACTCTCCGGCATCATGAGGAAAGGTTAAATCGGGGCGAGCTTTTGCTAACCACATCGATAGTTTTTCCGTTGTACCGACAGGAGATGTTGATTCTAATATGACTAAATCATTTGTTTTAAGAAACGGAGCGATAGATAACGTGGCAGCCTCTATGTAACTCAGATCCGGCTCATGATCATGTTTGAAAGGTGTAGGGACAGCAATTAAAAAAGCATCCGCCGGCTCCGTGGCCATTGTTGCTCTTAAAAAACCCTGGTTAACTGCTGCATGAACAAGCATATCTAACTCAGGTTCAATGATATGGATTTCACCACGGTTAATGATATCAACGACTGTTTTAGATATATCAACACCAATAACAGTCATTTTACGAGAAGCTAAAACAGCGGCAGTAGGAAGACCTATGTACCCAAGCCCAATAACTGAAATTTTTGAAAAATTGGGAGAGGAACTTTGGATAGCCGCCTTATGTATATTTTCATTTAGCATGAAACCAACTCTTTATTATAATTATTATTGGTGTGTGGTGATAATTGTTCTTCAATCCATGCCTCCCGCGTCTTGTCTGGAGTATCCATAAGATATGGCACATTTATGCTGTATCCTTACTGGATGACGCAGACAAGCAGCGGCACGTGGGTGTTAGAGATAAATTGTCAACACACCTGTTTTTCCTATTTATCTTGGGCGGCCAATATGTGTCTTGTAGCCGCAATTCCAAGACCCAGCATTAATCCAGCCAGGCAAAAGATCAAAATTACTAAATTTTTACTCGGTGGCAGCGGCACATCTGGCGTTATAATTTCAGAGTCCAAATGAAAAACATGTCCGCTTTTGTTGCTTGAACCAATATTTTTATAAAAATTATATTTTTCTTTCAGTTTACTGATATCACGAATAAAAAGGTCATCAGACTCATGTGCAGTAAGAATCGCAACCTGATTTTCCAAAATTTTTCTTCCTCGCAGATAAATCATACTTGGATCCGCAGAGGACTTTGCATTCATATGAAAGGCGCGTGATATAACAGACGGCTCTTCTAAACCTGCAGCTTTTGCTGTCTTCATGGCTTCATTTAAAATCAAGAGATGAGCTTTTGCAGTAGCTTTTGCCATAGCGATTTCATTGGCTAATGCATCAGCAATACTTTGGCTTTCTTTTGTTCTTTCGCTGACCAATTCATTAACTGTCAAGTTCGCTGCCAGTTCAATATATTTCTTTACCCACTCACTGGATTGTTCCGCATCCTGGCTTTTTATGGATACAAGATATTTTCCGTCAGCCAATTTAATGGTTAGTCTCTTTAAAAATTGTGCATAAATCTTATCTTTGGGCTGAGTTTTTACCTTTAGTTCGGGTAAAGAAGGTAAATACACCTGATTAAAGAAATCCCTTTTAATAGCCTCAGAGGTTAGATTGCGGGTGAACAGATTAAATACTTGTTTAGGCCTCAACACATCCATCTCGGATAACCTAACATTAAAATCTTCTATACTGGCTTGTGAGGGAGGATACAGATAAGCGGTGGTCTGATAGGTGGGTCGCGTGAAAAAAACAAAAATTAATCCGAGGATTAAACAAATAAATGTTGTTAATGCTATCAATTTCTTTTGTTTTCTAAATGAACGGAATAAATCAATTAAATCTATTTCCTGTGTCTTATTCCATTGCACCATATTTTGCTCTATCACAGCTCCCCCTTATATAATTTAAGATAATCTTCCTGTACCGCTTGCCGAATTACATAGTCAATATTGTCCAAAGGATTTCAAAGCACCTTCAACTCCTTTTATATTACAGACAATATATCTCTGGCCAAGCTTCGCATAATACTATCCCTGGAATATTTTTCAATAAATTCTGTTCGAATGATATGTTTTAGTTGAAGCGCGGAAAAAACCTCCTCGGCTTGTAGTACATTACATGGCTCAAAAATAACAGCATTCTTTATTTCTGCTCGAATAAACTCTGCCGCATAACCTGATACACCAGCCCATATCGGTTTTCCAGTAGCGGCATACTCAAATATTTTGGATGGCAAAACAGAACGAAACACCGCATGATCATTCAAATGCAAGAATATAATATCTGCGGATTGATACTCCTTAATTAAAGCCTCACGGCATACTGGCGGCAACAGTTCAACATTTGAACAATTTAGCTTCTTAACGCTATTTGCCAAACCGTCTAGTTTTCCGCCATCTCCAATAACTCTAAATTTAAGCGAATGTTCAAAACGTTTAGCAAGCGGTGGAATAATACGATGAAGCCCTTGACCTTCACCAATATTTCCCGCATATAACACGGTGAGCAGTCCGGGTATCTTTTTTTCAATTGGATCATTCAAATTTTCCATTTGTAAAAATTCACGATCAATTCCATTGGTAAACCAGGATAATTTTGCTGTTGGATAACGCTCTTTAAAATATTGATCAAATCCTTGGGAAACAAGGTTGATATGATCCGCTCGATTAAAAGACCATTTTTCTAGCAGGGACAACACTGGCTTAACCATAAGTGATATTTTTTTAGAATAAATTTCACTTACTGTTTGAACAAAAATATCACGTATATCGAGATATAATGTTGCATTTTTCTGACGAGCCACCCATGCACCTAGAACCGCTGTCATAAGACGTGAAGATGTAGCGAACACCAATGAATAGTGCGACGATCTTGTTAATTTTTTCACTTCGTTGGCAAAATACATGAACCCTTTCACCTGCGCAATTACGCCGCCATGATGAACTGGCAGAGGAATACGTCGTATGGTTATACCTGAATGCTGTTCTAACAAAGGCGCATCCGCATTAAACGAAGCGTATCGATTTGGCATGGCGGTTATGACTTCAATTTCACAATCTGACCCGATTAATTGCCTTAATTGTTCGACCAGGGCTGTGCATCGAAATGAACCTGCACAAAGATCAGGGGAGTAATATAGCGATAATATTAAAATTTTCAAATCTGCCTCACCATTCCATTCGCATCATAATTCCACTTCCCTCAAATTTTACTATGAGACAAATATTGTCTCTGGAGGATCCAAAACAGGGGTGCCAGGTTGACGGCTCCAGTAAGATTTGCTCGCTTCCTGTAATTTTTATTAACACACTTTGGCCATCTGGCAAATGACATTGGATTAATCCCAACTCTACAATCGCGACGTTGATTTCGGGATGAAAAAATAAACGCGACTCAGCCTGATTATATTTCCCGCGAACATTATCATTGATAATCATCGCCTGTCTCGAAAATATCCATTCTCGACGATGAATATTCCGACCCGCTAATCGAAGATAGCCATTATGAGAACAGCCAACTGACACTCGCTCAGTACTTTGACTGACAATAAAGTCCTCTGGATAGGCGCGACGAGCCACGCGAAATCCACCCCAAATTTCTGATGAGTTTTCTCCATCAATGTTAACTGTATTATGTGCTTTTGTACTTCGTTCATATTGCCGCTGTTTACCCATTGCATAAGTCGATGTACCAGAGTTAACTAAAAATCGCTGGCCAAAAAGACTGAGCTCAAAACTAAGGATGTCTGCATGAGCATGGCCAGGTTGATAGTCTGGTCCAATTTTAGCAACGTCCAAAATGGCCTTGGACGAATGATCAATCTGGACCACACAATAGCCGCTCTCCTTCAGACAATGCAGAGAAATACCTTCAGGATTCTTATGTTTTTTTTGGATATCCATTTTTAGCTGTTGCGTATAATCAGCAAGCTTATCAAACGTTGGGGCAATATTAAAAGCTGCGTCATTAAAAAAAGAAATATCACCATCTGGATGCACCATCAAATTTAACCAATTCATCGATTTCACGATCAATTGTCGCCATGCACTCTGCCTGCATTGAAGTTCGGGTAAGCCGGTACGTTCGGCCAAATTAACTAAATCACACAAATCCCATAATAAACTTGCGTGATACATTGGCGACAACTCAAAATGCCCTCCATCTTCTAAAAATTGCTCATTGATTTCTCGATCAAGAATATTAAGCCCTTTTTTCAAAAATACATCAGCGCGAGAACCTTGAAAAAAAATACCCGCAAATACCAATGCCTTAGCATTCACAAATAAATGGTTTGCCAAAATATGGTACTCAATTTGTTGTAATAAGGCTTCAGCTTGATCCGCGAGACTAACTAACCAGTCGGGCTTTATTCTATCAGGCTGCTTTGAAAACCATTTAATCAAATTAACAATTCTTAACGAAAGCGGGTAAGGCTCCCAACCTGTGCCTTCACCGGGAAGATTTTCATCAATCCATTTGTCCAATAACGAATTTAATAAAAGAGTATGCGAGTCTGCTCCATACGAATTAAAATAATCAAAATAATGTAAATTATATAACCATAACTTAGAGCGGTTCGTATCATTCCAAATAATTGAGCAATCAATGGGGGCTAACTCACCAAGAAAATCAATTTCTCCTGTAGAAGAAATCGTCGGTGTCGATAAAACTGGAGCATTCCATTTTTGAGACCAGGGGCGTAAAGCAAGGTTGCTATTAAATTTAACTATTCTAAACCGCTTTAAATAACGATAATACAACTGATACAAAATCTGCCTGGAACGCAAATATTTTATTGTATTAACAATTTTTTTTATGTCATGCGGTCTCATAAAGCTATTCTTCTTTTATTGTGAACGTAATTGTTGCGCAATATCGATAGAAGCGCGCGCTACTTCAATCACTTCATTAAAAGGTATTGGTGTCTCGAGTCCATGTTCAATTGCATTCAGGAAACTTTGACAACACACCATTTGCCCCTTATCTTGCTTCCACAAATTCATCTGTTTAAATCCAGGCCAACCAAAGCCTCGTAATCGCCGAAAATTATCTAGCTGTAAAACCCGTCCAGCAGTAAATATTTCAATCCGTTCTTTAGGAAAACTGGCTGCACCATTTGCCAGGTAATGAATAGTGCCAAAAGAGCCATCCAAAAAGCCCAATGTAATGACCGCCTTATCCTCTGTAATAGCAACACCAGGGCTTATGCCCATACGACGGCATTGAGTCGAAGTTATTTCACAACCGGCAAGATAACGCATCAAATCTATAAAGTGACATGCCTCACCTATAATACGACCACCCCCAATCAAATTATCCTGCACCCAATGCTCAGCAGGAATAGCACCAGCATTGATGGTCATAATAAATGATTTTGGCTCTTGTACTTGAGCCAACAATTGTTTGATTTGTTTAATGTGAGGTGAAAATCGGCGGTTAAAACCAATCATTAAATGGGTATTTTTGCGATCTGATTCTGTCGAATTGTAAGCAGCTTCAATTTCAGCAAGTTCTTGCAGATGAAGTGCCAATGGTTTTTCCACAAAAACATGTTTGCCAGCCAGCAATGCTTTCACTACAAGCTGCGCATGCATATCATGACGGGTTATAATAACTGCTGTATTGATGACCTTATCCTGTAACAGCGCGTCAATATCCGTCGATGCTTTTGCAAAACCAGACTTCTCACCCTGAATAACGCCATTAATACCGCTAGCGGTAACAATTGTATGACACTGAGCGCCGGCTTTTTTAAAGCTTGGAATCAATATACGAGAAGCATAGTTGCCTGCCCCTAGAAAACCCAATATTGGTTTAGCTTTATCAAACACGGCACTTGCATTCAATTCAATTGATTTATTTAACCGCTCGGCAAACCCGGAAGGATATTTTAATAAAATACCTAAAACTGATTGATCTTCCATTAACGTTTGGTAAGCTTGTACGGCCTCTTCAAAATCATATCGATGCGTAATGAGCGGCTTGACATCAATTTTTCCGTTTGCCATCAAGTCTAATACCGCTTCAAAATTACGTTGTTCAGTCCAGCGAACAAAACCAATCGGATAATCAAGCCCCTGCCCTTCATAGGCGGGATCATACCGACCCGGCCCATAGGAACACGACACCTGAAATGTTAATTCTTTTTCATAAAAATCAGCGCGGTTTAACTGTAGCCCCGTTACACCTACAAGAATAATTCGCCCCCGTTGACGACTCATTCGGGCGGCCTGGGTTACGGGATCAGTTGATTTTGTAGCAGCCGTAATAATAACGCCATCAACACCCTGGCCACGACTAAACGCCATCCCTGCAGCAACGGGATCTTCACCCAAACCAAGGTTACATATTGTCGCGCCAAATTGTTGCGCCAACTTTAATTTATTGCCATCATAATCAATGGCTAATACACGACAGCCTTGAGCATGTAATAATTGCACGGTCAATAACCCGATTAGTCCAACGCCGATTACTACAAAAGCCTCGCCCAAAGTAGGTTGAGCCAATCGAATACCTTGTAAGCCAATGCTCGCAAGTACAGTAAATGCTGCGCTCTCGTCATCAACCCCATCTGGAATATGTGCACATAAATTCTTCGCGACCTGAACAACATCTGCATGAGGTCCATTTGATATCACTCTATCACCAGCTTTAAACCCTTCAACCCCTTCACCAGGTTCATTGACGATACCGACATTACAATAACCAAGCGGAAGCGGCTGTGCTAATTTGGAACGTACTGCTTCTACGGTTGAATAAAATCCATCCGTTTTTATTTTTTCCAATACCATTTTTACTTTTTCAGGTTGCTGACGGGCTTTTTCTATATAGGAAGCTTTGCCAAAACCTACTAACATCTTTTCTGTTCCGGCAGAAATTAACGTCGTGGTGGTAGTAATTAATAGTGAACCCCGACTTAATATGGGACAGGGGGCTGTTTTAATTGTTGAGAGGCCTTTGGCCATATCCTGAAGCAACTGTTTCATAGCTATACTCCTGTTGCATTTATCATACTGATTTCGCCTCAATAATTATGAATTTACAATTACTTTTGCAGGATTATACTAATTAAATTTAATTTGAAAAGGTTTACGCAATAATCATCCTGAATAATTGATTAAGTGGTCGATATAAAATGGAATTATCATGGAAATCAATACAGTATTTATTTTTAGCACACGGCCAGAACCAATTAAATTACTCGATTTGAATCTATGGCGGGCAAAACGAAGGTTCCTACCATGCGCGAAACGGTATTTTTTTGAACTTCAGTGAGGTCGCCCTGCTTCAAGTCCTAACGGTAACAATCAATTTCTTTAAATGCATTACAATTTTTGCCAAAACAGAGTTTTTGATTGCCTATAGCTTGAGTCGCAGCAATACTCTTTTGTATCAAAAAATGTTTAACTTGCAAATAACCCAAACGGCGACAAAAAGAGTAGGCTGCTCGCTGCCCACACCCTTTTTTGCCATCATAACACCAGGCTATGCGATAATTATTAAATCGCGGAAGGACAAAACGCTGTAACCGATAATGATAGGTTTGGGGAGGTTTGTGAGAAATTTTGTTTACACAACGAATGGTCTTAAAACCATTACAACGCCAACCCTGACATCCCGTGTGCCTGCCAAAAAAACTGGTTAATCCAACATTATTGGCAATAACCTGATGATTGGCATGTGAGTATCCCATCATGTGGCAATAACGATTTGCTATAGCTAATCCGCACTCTTTATGATCATAGGAACAGTAATCCAGACGCAAGCCATTATACTCAGGCATCCAGAAACTTCGATAATAATTATCGTGATTTGCTCCAAAAGCCGAAGAAAACATAAAAACTGCGAGGGCAACAAGTAACCCTGCCCGATAAAAAAACACCATAATAACAAATCCTTAACGTATTAAGATACATGTTAGCTGATGCAGGTTGACAAAAAAAGGTAGTTTAACAAAAAGATATCAGTAATCCAGTCTGACGTTATCCTTGCCAAAAATATCCTGCATCATACCAATAAGTTCATCACTGGGTGCAACTCGCCATTGCTGACCTAAACTCAAACGTGCTGACGCATTTTGATTGGTATATTTAATCTGTACCACACACATGCCAGGATGTGCTGCAAGCATCGATTTTAAAGACGGCAGCAGTGATTGCTGCTGCGGGGTAAGGCTCAAAGTCAGGCATTTGGCAAAACGAGCTCTCGCTTCTTCAATATTATATAATTGTGAAGCAGTCATTTTCACGCCACCACTGAAATCATCATGACCAATTTCACCTTCAATCATCATCATTTGACCTGTTTGTACGGGCGATGACAGCGCATCGGATATTTCTGAAAAAACAACAATATCCATCTTTCCTGAAGCATCTTCTAATCCTAGAATGGTGAGTTTTTTACCTCGTTTAGTCAGAATTTTCCTGATATTGGTAATTTGCCCGCATACCCAGGCTTTTTTTGACATGGAGGGGTTAAGTTGTGCAGTTAGCGTGGAATAAGTTTTAAACTCTTCGCTATATTGTGATGCTGGATGCCCTGTTAAATATAATCCTAATGTTTCTTTTTCACCATCCAACCGCAATTTCGTCGGCCAGGGTTTGCAAGTTAAATATTCTTCTTCCGCTGGCGTGTCATCTAACAAGGAAAATAAATCCGTTTGGCCACTAACCTGGTTTTGCTGAGCTTTTTCAGCCATTTTCAACGCTTTTTCTAACGATGCAAATAATACAGACCGTTCAATCTGCCAGTCATCCATCGCCCCACTTTTGATTAATGCCTCCAACACGCGTCGATTTACTTTGCGTAAATCCAGGCGTTTACAAAAATCGAATAAGCCGGCATATGGTTTACCTTCGTGACGCTCTTTAACTATACCTGTAATAGCTGACTCACCTACTCCTTTAATGGCTGCAAGCCCGTAAAATATTGTCTTTTCGTCGGTCGCGGTAAACATGAGGTTTGATTGATTTACCGAGGGCGGTAAAACATTAAGTTTCATCTGAGCACATTCATTGATAAATATAACGACTTTATCTGTATTATCCATATCAGATGACATTACAGCGGCCATAAAGGCAGCGGGATAATGTGCTTTAAGCCAGGCGGTTTGATAAGCAACTAAAGCATAAGCAGCAGAGTGAGATTTGTTAAAACCATAACCCGCAAACTTTTCCATCAAGTCAAAGATATGGGTAGCTATATCTTCTGCAACACCGCGTGCAGTCGCACCTTCAGTAAAAATAACACGTTGCTCGGCCATTTCTTCAGGCTTTTTCTTGCCCATGGCTCGGCGCAACATATCAGCAGCGCCCAAGGTATAATTTGCAAGTACCTGAGCAATCTGCATGACTTGTTCTTGATAAAGAATGACACCATAAGTTGGTTTTAAAATAGGTTCCAAATCAGGGTGTGGATACTCTACTTTTGCACGACCATGTTTACGGTCTATAAAATCATCTACCATGCCTGATTGCAATGGACCAGGGCGGAATAACGCAACCAACGCAATAATGTCTTCAAAGCAATCGGGTTGTAAACGACCTATCAACTCTTTCATTCCACGTGATTCGAGCTGGAATACAGCTGTCGTCTGGCAGGCTTTTAAGAGATCGAAGGTAGGCTTATCGTCAGTAGGAATGAGAGCTATATCAACAAGAGATTCACCGTTTGCATTTTTTTGTTGATTAATGGTGCGTACAGCCCAATCGATAATAGTTAATGTGCGTAATCCAAGAAAGTCAAATTTTACCAAACCGGCAGCTTCCACATCATCTTTATCAAACTGGCTTACGATCTGGTTAGATCCTTGTTCACAATAGATTGCTGTAAAGTCGGTTAAACGAGACGGTGCAATAACAACTCCCCCTGCATGCTTTCCTGCATTACGGGTTATTCCTTCTAGTTTCAGCGCCAGATCAATCAACTCTTTAACATCTTCTTCATCCTGATATCGACGTCGAAGTTCCTCTTCATCTTCCATTGCTTTTTTAAGAGTAATACCAATTTCAAAGGGTATAAGCTTGGCTATTTTATCAACAAATCCATAGGGATGGCTCAAAACCCGCCCAACATCTCGCACCACCGCTTTAGCAGCCATTGTTCCGAATGTTATAATTTGCGAAACGCTCTGCCTGCCATATTTCTCAGCAACATAATCAATGACTCGATCACGCCCTTCCATACAAAAATCGATATCAAAATCCGGCATCGACACCCGTTCCGGATTTAAAAACCTTTCAAAGAGAAGTTCATATAAAAGCGGATCAAGATCAGTAATTTTTAAGGCATAGGCAACCAGTGAACCGGCACCCGATCCACGACCAGGCCCCACGGGTACACCATTTTGTTTCGCCCACTGGATGAAATCAGCAACAATGAGGAAATAACCGGGAAATCCCATATTGTTAATAACATCCAGCTCAATTTGCAAACGCTCATCGTAAGGAATACGCGCGTTATCAATGAATTCTTGTGGCTTATCACGAAAAATTAAAGCCAATCTTTCCTCTAATCCTTTTTTGGATAAAGTAGATAAATATTTTTCAACACTGGAACCGTCTGGAATGGGAAAATTAGGGAGGTAATTATTACCCAAATCCAGCTTTGTTGTGCAGCGCAGGCTTATTTGTACTGTATTTTCCAAAGCCTGTGGCAAGTCTTTAAATAATGAAGTCATTTCATCGGCAGAGCGTAAATATTGTTCGGCGCTATATTCTTTACTTCGTCTCGGATCAGCCAAGCTAAACCCTTGATGAATGCATACTCGGGCTTCGTGGGCGTCAAAATCTGTCTTTTCGAGAAAGCGCACATCATTCGTTGCAACTAACGGTAATTTCAACTCTTCGGCGAGCGCTACAACCTGCTCATTATAAAACACTTCATCTTTACGGCCAGTACGTTGAATTTCAATATAAAAACGATCGGGAAAAAGTTTGCTAAAAGAGCGAGCTATTTCATAAGCGGATGCGACATCGTTGGCAATAAGCGCTTTACCAATGGCACCAGAGCGGCCGCCTGATAAAACAATTAATCCTTCTGAATAGTCGGATAACCATTCATATAATACTCGTGGCTCACCCAGAGTCTGACCTTCCTGATAGGCTTTTGAAATAAGACAGGTAAGATTACGATAACCAATATTATTCTGGCAAAGAAATACCAAGGAAGATACCTGATCGGGTTTGTTTGCATAATGGCAGGGTAGATCCCCACCAAGAATAGGTTTTATGCCAGCATCAACTGCTGCTTTGAATACTTTTACTGCGGCAAATAAATTACAGAAATCAGTGATTGCAACCGCATTCATATCCCGTTCACCAACCATTTTCATCAATGGTTTTATTCGAACCAGACCATCAACCAGCGAAAACTCGGTGTGAACTCGCAAATGTACGAAATGCGCTGTCATATAAAAAAACCAGAGAAAATTATGGGTGCACTGTAACTGACTGAGTAAGTCTGAGCAAGTTTAGCGTTAGATTTTTATGTTCATAAATCAGAATCCTAACAGGCATTTTTCAAACCGGTAAGAGAAAAGCCTTATTTCGATATGAGTACACATGAATTAGGGGCTGTTGACATTTGATCTCTCCGTCGCCGACGTACCGCGGTTTATCCGCGGTATCCAGAAAATGTCCGTATAAAACACAGAGCTTTTAATTTACCTTACAATTTGTTTTTGATAACACATCATCATCAAATAACCACATATCAACCCATTGATAAATAAGCCTGAGTACGATTGTGTTAAATCGACAACAGGTTTCAACTTCCAACATAAATTCCAATGCTTTTTAAAGTTGACGCGCCTATACGCCCTAAAAAAACCTATAGAACGTCAGGGATAATTTTCGGTAATAAGGCTTCTGAAAACTTGTCTTCAAGATCACGATGTATATTTGTGGCGGATGAATCATTAATCTTCGCCAACAGACCATAGAAGTCATTAGTTATATCTTGCCGACCTCTAAACAGACGATGAGCAGTTTGAAAATAGGGACTAGTGCGCCATCAACACACGATCTTAGGATAAATTGATTTTAGTTTATGTCGCGCTTTCTCAATACTGAATTGCCAATTTACTCCCCGCTGTGCTTTATTGGTTTTTTTAGCCCATGACTGAGCTCACACTCTGCAATATTCAACCAGCTTCCATGTTTTGGAGTGTAATGAAATTCAATTCGTTTAACGATTTCCCGTGCTTTTTCTGCAGGAAACGCCTCATAAAACGCACCGCGTGT
>Ga0105047_10002045_pt1 | contig 36119 bp, 35 predicted proteins | sample MAT04_FD_78384 | JGI IMG/M metagenome (GOLD analysis project Ga0105047, IMG submission 78384) | Freshwater microbial communities from Lake Fryxell liftoff mats and glacier meltwater in Antarctica - MAT-04 (megahit assembly) | ecosystem: Environmental > Aquatic > Freshwater > Ice > Liftoff... | reverse complement strand
GGCGACGTGGCGCTCAACATCACGCTCACCGCGGTGAACAGCGTGCTCTCGCTGGCGACGCTGCCGCTGATCGTGAACGCCTCGCTCGATCACTTCATGGGCGCCGACAAGTCGATCCCGCTGCAGTTCAGCAAGGTGCTCTCGGTTGTGGCGGTGGTGCTGATCCCCGTCGCGATCGGCATGACCATCCGCTCGAAGAAGCCCGCCAGCGCCGACCGCATGGACAAGCCCGTGCGCATCATCTCGGCGGTGTTCCTGATCCTGGTGATCGCCGCGTCGATCCTGCGCGAGCGCGCGATGCTCGGTACTTACTTCCAGCAAGTCGGCCTCGCCGCGCTGGCGTTCAACCTCACCAGCCTCGCGGTGGGTTACATCATCCCGCTCGTCGCGAAGGTCGAGCCGCGCCAGGCCGTCGCGATCGGCATGGAGATCGGCATCCACAACGGCACGCTGGCGATCGCGATCGCCTCGAGCCCGCAGCTCCTCGACAACGGCACCATGGCGATTCCGGCCGCGATTTACAGCTTGATCATGTTCTTCACCGCGGGCGCGTTCGGATACTTCGTCTCCCGGCGCGCGCAACCCACTATCGCCCCCGCGTAGCATGTATCTCGCCCTCGGCCTCACCGCCCTCCCCGCCGCGATCTCGATCTACACGCTGATCTCGACGCTCCGCGGTCTGGTCCGCCTGCGCGCGCTGCGCACCATCGAGCCCGGCGATCGACCGCGCTGGCCGCGCCTGAACATCGTGTCCCCCGCCTGCAACGAGGAGAAGCACGTCGCCAGCGCCGTCGCGAGCATGCTGGCGCTCGACTATCCCGACTTCGCGGTGATCGCGATCGACGATCGCTCCACCGATCGCACCGGCGCGATCCTCGACGAGCTCGCCGCGAAAAGTGCGCAGCTGACGGTGCACCACGTGACCACGCTGCCCGAAGGCTGGCTGGGCAAGCTCAACGCGCTGCGCGAGGGCGTCGAGCGCTGCGACGGCGAGTGGATCCTCTTCATGGACGCCGACACGCACCTCGGCGCGAGCGCGCTGAAGCGCGCGATCGCGCACTGCGAGGATCAGAAGCTCGACTGCCTCTCGGTGATCCCGCAGGTCGCGCCCGCTGGTCTCATCGCCGACGCGGTGTTCGACGTCTCTCTCGCGCTACTCAGCGGCCAGGGCCGCCTGCACCAGGTCTCGAATCCCGAGTCGCGGCTCGTCGCCGCCACCGGCGCGTTCATTCTGGTACGGAGATCGAAGCTCGATCAGACGCCGGGGTTCGCGTGGCTGCGCCTCGAGGTCGCCGATGACTTCGGGCTGGTGATGCTGCTGAAGACGCACGGCGGCCGCTGCGCGATCATCAACGGCGTCGGCGAGGTCGCGCTCGAGTGGTACGCCGACTTCGGCGACATGACCCGCGCGATGCAGAAAAACTTCTTCGCCGTGATGTCGCGCTTCTCGCTCGTGCGATCGATCGGGCTGTCGCTCTTCTCGGCGTGGTTCGCGCTCTACGGCCTCGCGCTCTTCTTGCCGGCACCGCCCGCGGTGCATGCGCTGACCGCGATCGGGCTGGTCTCGATGACCGCCGCCACCGCGATCGCGTCGGCGCGCACCGGCCGAAAGCCGGGGCTCCTGTGGCCGATCGGCTTGCTCGGGATTGCGTTCATGTCGCTGCGCGCGGGCCTGATCGGCTGGCGCATCGGCGGGATCCAGTGGCGCGGCGTGCTCTATCCGACCGCGCTGCTCGCGCCGAACCAGAAAGTAAGAGTCTGACTATTCGGAAAGCCAGCCAGTGTACGCGAGCGAGAGCCCCGGCGGCGCGCCCGCAGCGAATAGCCCGAGCGAGGTGGAGATCAGATAGGCCGGCGGCGGCGTCAGGTTGACCGCGACGCACTGCGAGGCCGCGCGCTCGTGCTTTCCCGGAAAGACCTCGACCAGGCTCGCGTGGTTGAACCCGTAGAGATGCCCGCGGTGCTCGACCAGCACCCGTTGCGACAGGAAATCCTGCGGCAACAGCGGCTCCCACGCGCGGTCCTGACGCATGAAGACGTGGGTCGTGAGGACGTCCGTTGGAGACCGCGTCCGCGCCGCAAAGAGCGTCCCGTACGCCGAGGTCTCGGTGAGGCTGCTGAACGAGCCGATGGGCGCGAGCTCGGAGACCGTCCACGCGCCCGCGGCCGAGTACTCTCCGAAGAGCCCGCCCTCCGCGGTCCACAGCGCGCCATCGGGTCGCCCGAGGATCCGTGCGTACTGCGGCGCTCGCCCGCGGCGCGGCATCGCAAGCGCCCGAGGCGCGTGGACGCCGTCCCAGCTGTGGTATTCGAGGTCCGCGCCGAAGAAGACGAAGCGCGGTCCCGAAGCCATCTCCACACCGCGCAAGATCGTCGACGTGAGCACGGTCGTGCTGAGCGTCTCGACGCGATCGAGGCGGGAGTCGAGACGAACGATCGCGTCCTTCTCGACCAGCCAGACATCGCCATCCCGGCCCTCGAACATGCTGGTGACGGCCTGCGCGACGATACGCGAGCCATCGCGACGCACGAGGTGGACGACATCGTCCATCAGCGCGAGCACGCCGGCGCCCCCCGGCGCTGGAACGGCCAGGGACGCCTCCACGGCGGGCAGACCCAGCCCCATCTCGAAGCGCAGCGTGGCGCAGCCCGGCCCCCGGACGCGCGGCGCCACGTCCCAGCGATCGACGGGGGTCGTGCCGAGCTGAGCATTCGCGCTCACGATGAACGCCAGCGCCGGTCGCGGGACCGCCGGCCCCTCGGGATCGAGCGACACGCGACCGTCGTCGACCTCGAGCAGGAGCTCGTCGATCGTGCCGCGGTACAACCCCAGAACGAGCTGGTCGGTCTCGTCGTTCGGCGTCCACTTCATCGTCGGCGCCACCTCTACCCGCAGATCGTAGGCCGCGAGGTCGCCGGCGGTGTGGAGCACCAGCAGCGTGCTCATCCCCTCGAGCGACGGCAACACGACCAGCTCCTCGGGGGCCTGGCATCCTGCCGCGACGAGCAGCAGGGCGAACAGGAGGCGCACGTTCAGCACGATAGCAGCGTCACAGCCGCGGATCGACCGGCTCGGCGCGCAGGGTCACGCGGTGATACGGGCTCGGTCCCCACTCCGGATAGAGCGCGTCGAGATCGCCGCCCTCGATCTCGAGCGCGTAGCCAAGCGGGAGGAACAGGCGCTCCAGCACCGCACGACCACCGCGGCACGGCAAGGCGCTGATCGTCACTTCGAGCGGTATTTTCTGGAGCGCGAGCTCGGGTCGCTCCTTGCTGCGGCCGGCGAGCGCGGTCGCGAACGCTTCATGGAGCGCCACCGAGAGAAACGACGACGCCGCGTAGGGTCGATCGTTCACGTACGGCTCGAGCGGCCGATCGGCGGCGCCGCGGTCGCGCACCAGACCGACCGGATCGACCTCCACCGCGAGCGCGACGGTGGTGCGCTCGGCGCGGGTCTCCGGGTAGAACACGTGCGCGGTCCCGAAGCTGAGGGGCAGCGTGTGAACGCGCGCCGGGTTCTTGTGCAACAGAAAACCGAGGTCGGTCGCCGGCGCGTGCGTGGTGGTGATTGTCAGGAGCACGGACCAACCTTGTAGCCCGGACGGGCCACTCGCGGGTACCTTGGGACTGGATGGACGACGTCCTCCTCGACTTCGACCGCTCGCCTCTCGCGCGGGATCCCGCGCTCGCGCGCCACCTGGTCGAGCTGCCGGCGCTCGAGCCGCCCCCGCTCTCGGCGCGGGTGCTGCCGGTCGCGCGGCGGGCCTGGGAGGCGCGCGCCAGGAGCGAGTACGTCGGAGTGATGGTGGTGCGGCGATTCCACGGCCTGCTGGTCGACGTGAACGCGCCGTTCGATCTGCAGGAGCTCGCGCTGACCATGCTCCTCCAGGAGCAGCAGCACACCGCGCTGTGCATGGCCGCGGCAAAGGCGCTCGGGAGCGACGGCGAGCTGAGCTTCGAGCTGGCGGAGCTGCAGCGGCCGCGCACGGATGCACCGGTCGATCAGCAGCTCGTCGAGATGGTCGTCTCGGCGTACTGCGTGGGCGAGGTGGTCGCGCTCGCGCTGATCCGCCACTCGATCGACGTTCTGCCGCCCTCGCCGTACCGCGACGTCCTGCGGCGCATCGCGCGGGACGAGGTGCTGCACGGGCGGCTCGGCGCGCCTCTTTTACGCTTGATTCGCAGCCCCGAAGCCAAGACGTGGATCGACTACCCGGGCGACGACGTGGCGCGGAAGATCGCGGACGACGCGATCGCGCTGATGCGCGCGCGGGATGTCGTGGAAGCGGACGAGGCCGCGCTGTTCGAGGATCCCGAATCGGCGCAGCAGCTCACGGCGGTCGGCGTCCCGCCGTCGAAGGCCTTTCGCGCGGCTTATCTGGAGGCGCTGGAGAGCGCCATGGAGGTTACGAGATGAGGACACGATCGTTGATCATCGGGGGCGCGCTGCTGTTCGGGCCCCTGAGCTGCGGGAGCGCGCCGACCGTCGGCACCGCGTGCACCGAGAGCGAGAGAGACTGCGATAGCAGCACGAAGACCGGCTACTATTGCGAGAACGGGCGCTGGACGTCGGTGTCCGTCGCGTCCGAAGGCTGCGACTGCTTCGTCGATCCAAGCTCGGGTAGTTGCCCCGTGATCGGCTACGTCGGCATCGACAAGGCCGGCGAGGCCGAGGCCCAGGCGGCTCGACCCCGGCCCCGGCGCATTCGGGACCGCCTCGCGCAACTTCCCGGGGCCCCCGCCGATACCGTGTAGGTATGGCTACCACCCTGACGGATCGCGTTCGATCCGCGGTCCGAACCGCGATCCACAACGACCCGGCTGGGCGCATCTCGGCCGCGGACGCCAAGAAGATCCGCTCCGCCGCTGTCGCCGCGGTCAGCGAGAGCAAGCGTCCCAGCCAGACGCTCGCCGCGACCACCAAGGTCATCGCAGGGACGTTCTCCCGGCCCATGACCAGCGAGACGCGCGCGTTCCTGGAGCGCCCGCTGGTCACCACCGCCAACCCGCTCGCCGCGCGGCTCGAGAAGGCGCTGATGAACAGCTTCGGCGTCGGAGGCGCGAAGATCGGCGCCTCCACCGTGCAGGCCGGCCAGACGTTCGTGGAGCTCTCGATCGACCACCCCGTCGGACCGGTATCGGCGCGCGTCCAACTCGCGCAGGGCGACACGATCGGCTCGGTGGCGTTCCTCTCGACGCCGTTCTTCTCGACCATGCCCGAGCTGCCCCCGTCGCCCTTCGTCTACGACGAGGCCCAGGCGCGCACCGCCGCGACCAAGGCCATCACCCGCCACGCGCTCGCGCTCGCCAGCGAGGTCGGCGACGCCGCGATGCTCGAGGTCTGGCTGCGCACGGCGAAGATGAAGCTCGAGCTGGTCGATCCGAACGACTCACCGATCGGCATCGGCCCGAACGAAGTGCAATTCATGGCCTCGAGCCTGTGGGGCGACAACGCGGTGTTCTACACGGTGAACACGCAGACCGGCGCTTCGCACACCGACGACTTCAACTAGCTACTTCTTCAGCCCGTCGAACAGCGCTTTGGCCTTCGCCGGATCGCCGATCACGCCGGCCGACAGATCCATCAGCCGCGCGACCGCGGGCGCGGTGCCTTCGCCGCCCTCGCGGATCAGCCGCGCCGCCAGCGCCATCAGCGAGCCGAGCGCCTGCTTCTTGTCGTCGGGCGTCTTCAGCACCGAGAGGCGAGCGCGGTGGCGCTTCACGTTGGTCTCGCTGATCAGCATCTTGCCGTCCTCGAGCTCGATGTCCTTCGCGACCGCTTTCACCGCGGGGTGGAGCTCGATGCCTTCATCGAAGTCCATCGATCAACCTCGCCAGACCAGCTTGTCGACCTGATCGATGAACGTCTCCTTCTTCGTCGCGAACTGCGACTGGAGATCGATCTGATAGGCGATCGACTGCAGCAAGTTGTGCGCGATGGTGTGGCGATCGTCGGCGATATGGCCCTTCTCGGGGCCCTTCAGGACGGTGTCGATGGCGGCCCACGCGGCGTCGAAGTCGGCCTTCGACGCGGTGCCGTCGGTCATGCGCTTGTGCTGCGTCGGGCTGATCAGCCCTTCGGTGCGCGCCGCATCTGCGGTCTCTTGGGTCAGCTTCTGCGCGTCACTCAGGTTCTCCGGCTTCTGCGAGGCGCGGAGCGCGAGCAAGTTCTGCGTCGCAGCGGGGCGCGGGCCCTCCAGCGCGTCCTTTCCGATCTTCTTTCCGGCCAGTTTTCCGATTTGATAGAGACCGCTGACGATGAAGCGCCCGATGTTGTCGGGGAGCATCGAGGCGTCGATCACGCGGAGGCCGGTGGTGCCGAGCACCTTGAAGTCGGCGTCGACGACGGTGTTCGGATCGGCCGTGTGGCCCATCTGCGCGCCGCCCCGGGGGTGATGGCCCCAGGTCTTGGTCATGATCTCGGTCTCGAGCTTCTCGGCCGTGTCGACCTGCGATCCCGGCCAGATCTCCGACTCGATCAGCCCCTTGAACTGCGACTCGACCAGCTCGCGCACCTTCTCCACGCCGAACACGACCGGCTTCGCGTCGCCCTCTTTGCGCTCCTTGTGGAAGTGGTGGTTGATGATCGGCGCGCCGAACGGGTTGTTCGGATCGAGCTCCAGCGTGCCGCGGCTCTCGCCCTTGTTGGCGTGCAGCACGACGAACGTCATGCGGTTCGGATCTGCGACGGCTTCCTCGGAGTACTTCGGCTTGTAGCCGCGGAAGTCACCGGGCACGCCGAACACGAACAGGTCGGGGTACGGCAGGCTCGGATCCGACTTCATCTCGAAGCACGGCGCCGCGCCGTTGCTCGCGAGCGCGCCGCCCATGCCCTTCTCCCAGGCTTGTCGCGCAGCGTCGGAGGGCTTGGAGGGGATGGTCGTGTTGAGCAGCAGATCGAACGGCTTCTTGAGCCGGAACACCACGCCGACCTCGTAACGATCGCCCTGCTTCTGGCCGACGCCCTCGAGGATGATGCGCGGCTCGATCCCGATCTTCTCGAGCTTCTCCATCTCCTTCTTGGGGCCGATGCCCGAGCGCATCAGCAGCGCCGGCGTCTCGAGCGAGCCGCACGCGACGATCGCCTCGCGCTTCACGTTGACGACGTGATCCTTGCCGTTCTCGTCCTGGTAGCGGACGCCGGTGCACTTGTTCTTGTCGTCGAAGATGAGGTTACGGACGCGCGCGCCGTCCTGGAGCGTGAGGTTCTCGTGCTCCTTCTTGGCGTCCATCAGGAGCTCGCGCGCGCCGTTGCGCTTGCCCTCCTTAGTGATGGAGGTCGGCATCAAGAGCGGGCCCTGCGTGCCCTGCGTGAGGTTGTCGTTGGGATCGAAGGCGCTGACGAGACGCTTGATCTTGTCGCCCATGGTCCCCAGGCGCGTGAGCGACCACCACAACGTCTGGACGGTGATGCGCGCGAGCTGGAGATCCTCGAGCAGGAGCTTCGGACTGGCGCGCGAGGTCTCGAGCTTGCCGTCGAAGCCGTGGCCGCCGAGGTTCTGGATCGACTCGATGCCGGTGTTCTTGCCGATGTTGTGGAGCAGCTTCAGCAGGGGTCGGTACTCGTTCTTCTCGAGCTCCTGCAGGAGCGGCTTCATGTTCTTCGCGCGGAAGGACGGGTCGCCGGTCTTGAGCGCGAGGGCGTCCCAGTCGACGTCATCGACGCGCACGAAGACGTTGGCGTTCACGCGGGTGCTGCCGCCGATGCCTTCGCCGCGGGGCTTCCAGATCTCGCCCTTCTCGTTGGCCTTGTTGTCCTTCTTGCCGTCTTCGGCGTCGGAGAAGTGCTTGACCCAGTACCCGGTGCCTTTGCCTGTGCGGTTGGGATCGGCGGAGAGCTCTGGGTTCTCGCTGGCCGCCGCGTGCTCGAGCGGGATCTCCGACTGCTTGACCTGCTTGTCCTTGCCACCTTCGAGGACGAGCACCGAAAAGCCCTGCTTTCGCAGCTCCGCAGCCTGATCGAGGAGCGGCATCAGGTCGCTGACCGCAGCCCCGCCGGTCGCGCCAGCGCCGATGAACACGTAGTCGTACTCCTTCGTGTCCTGGATCGGCTTGTCGGTGATCGCGACGGTCTTCTCGAGCTTCTTCTGCTCGGCGACGCCGATCAGCTGCGCCTGAGGCGTGATGACTCTCGCGTCGTCGACCTTCTTCGCGTCCCCGGGTTGCGGCGCGACGATCGGCAGCTGGGGGAGGATGCCGGTGTTGGCACCGGTCGCCTGAGTCTTGAATCCCACGCCGAAAAAGGTGCGCTGATTACGCACAATTGTCGAGCCGTCGACCGGTCAGTCGGCGAGGCGGTCGCTTCGCAGCGGGCGAGCCACGTTCAGATCGCGCAGTCGAGCGCGAGCACGCAGCCCTCGTAGCAGAAGCCGTCGGTCGCGACGGCGTAGCCGGACGCGCAGTTCGGCGCGATCGAGCGGCACATCACGGGCCCGTTGCAGATCACGCGAGCGCCGTCGCCGCAGCCCGAGAAGTCCATGTGACAGAGCGGCGGCGGGACGATCGCCGGATCGCAGACCTGGGTGAAGAGCGTGTGGCACACCGGATCGGCGTCGCAGCTCGCCTGGTCGGTGTGGGCCGCGCAGCCGCAGCTGACCTCCATGCACATGGGGATCGCGCTCGACTCCAGGCACTGCGCGAAGTTCAGCCCGCCCTGGCAGTCGAGGCAGCTGACCGTCCGGCAGTCGATGCGGCCGTCGCAGGCGCGCTCGTCGAGCTGCTCGCACCGGCACTGCGGCGCGGCGCAGGGCGGCGGTCCCTCGCCCGGGTTGGCGCACGTGGCGAAGGCGCTCCCCTCGCAGGTCGGGCACTCGTACGCGGTGCACCCCGGCGTCGCGCGGCAGGACTGCTCGCTTCGGTTGTGGCACTCGACCGGCATGCCGGCGTCGCGGTTCACCACCACGTGCGCGTCGGGCTTCGTCTCGCTGGCGTCAGGGCGGGTCAGGCTCGCGTCTGGGCTCGCATCCGGGTTGGCGGTCGCGTCCCGGCTGTTGCTGAGCGCATCGGGGGCGGATACGCCGCCGTCATCTGCTGCGCCGGGGATGCAGGCGCCGTCGCTGCAATGCTCGCTGGCCAGGCAGTCCGACTGATCCTGGCAGACGTTCCGGCACGCATTCGCCACCGCGACCGTGTTGATCGGACAGTCGAGGTTGGCGGGGGTGGCGCTACAACCGACCAGCGCGGCGAGACAGAGCAATCGAAGGAATGGCATCGCCCTACTCTACTCCGAGTTGGCGGGTTTGGGCGTCAGCGCACGGTGACGGTGCGGCCGAGGCTCTCGTTGCCGCCCGGCCCGATCGCCGAGACCGCCCAGTCGCCGTTCGCGACGTTGGCCTCGGTCGCGTCCTTCTCGAGGATCCGCTCGATGACCCAGACCCCACCCACCGACCGGTAGAGCACCAGCCAGGACAGGCTGCCGCGCGCGGCGTGCTCGATGCTCATGCCTCCAGCGCGCGCGATCAGCGTGGGCGGCGCCGGCGTCGGGAGCGCGCGCGGAACGGGCGGCGGGAGCGCGGGCAGGCGGTACAGCGTCCGCTGGAAGAGGCCGAACACCCCCTCCAGATCGGCCGCGAACTGGCGATACGAGAAGAACACGTCGCCCTGCGCGCCCTGATCGCGGAGCCCGCGCGTTATCTCGACCTGCTCGCGCATCTCGTCGATCGACCACTCCGGCCCGCTGCCGAGCCGCGAGAGCGCGTGGCCGGGGAACAGGTGGCGCCCGCCCATGTTCTGGCTGGCCCACCAGGGCGCGAGCGTCCCGTAGGCCTGCGGGACCTGCGTGGTCGGCCAGTAGAGCTGCGGCGCCAGATAGTCGACCCAGCCCTCGCGCATCCACGTCACCGCGTCGCAGTAGATCGTCGCGAACGCGTCCAGGCCGCGGATCCCGGGCGGGGTGTTGTTCTTCCAGATCCCGAACGGCGAGATGCCGAAGCGCATGGTCGGCTTCACTTGCGTCATCATCGTCGAGACGTCGCGCACCAGCGCGTTCACGTTGTCGCGGCGCCAGTCGCCGAGCGACATCATCCCGCCGCCGGCGCGATAGGCGTCGTAGCTGTCGCTGTCGGGGAACGGCGTGCCGCCCGCGTCGGGGTACGGATAGAAATAGTCGTCGAAGTGAACGCCATCGACCTCGTAATGCTCGATGAGATCGCGGACCACCGCCACCACGTGCGCGCGGACCTCGGTCGAGCCGGGATCCATCACCACGCCAGCGCCGTAGTTGATCGCGTGAGCCGACAGCGTGCGCGTGACGTGGGTCGGCGCGGCTTGCACGCTGCTGCTGGTGAGGCCGCGGTACGGGTTGATCCAGGCGTGCACCTCGATGTGGCGGCGGCGCGCGAGCGCGATCAGCGTGGCGAGCGGATCGTAGCCGGGATCCTGCCCCTGCGTGCCGGTGAGGAAGCGGCTCCACGGCTCGAGCGTAGAGGCGTAGAACGCATCCGACTCGGGGCGCACCTGGAAGAAGATCGCGTTCAGGCCGGCGGTCGCGGTGCGCGTGACCATCGCCTCGAGATCGGCCTGGGCCTCGGCGGGCGTGAGGCGGGTGCTGCGCGGAAAGTCGATGTTCGAGACGGTCGCGACCCAGATCGCGCGCATCTCGCGCTCGTGACCCACGGGGATGAGATCGTTCGTCGCGTCGGGCGCGATCGCCGCGTCATCGTTCGCGGAGGCCGCGTCGGGGTGGATCGTCGCTGCGGCGTCGGCCGCGCTCGCGTCGACCTGCATGGCGACAGCGGCGGCGTCGTCGGCTGGGATCGCAGCGTCGGGCGCGCTCGGGGGCGCAGCCTCGCTGCAGGCGGCAAGGGCGATCGCGAGGGTGACGAGCGTGGACCGCACGTGCCAAACCTAGTCAGGCCTGCGGGCCGTGGCCATCGGACGGGAGTGCGATAATGACGCACCTTACCCGGTCGGGGGGCCGATACTGAGGAGTCGATGTCTCGGGTTGATCTCAGAACGCCCGTATCCCTGGGGATCCTGAGCGTCGAGGCGGCGTCTCTCGCCGCGTCGACTTCGAAGAAGGTCGCGCTCGAGTCGAAGTCGGTCCGCGTCGACGGCAACACCCCGGTCGCGACCAAGTCCGTCTCCCCGCAGCTCGACCCGTTCGACCTCCCGATCGGCCCCGCCAGCGCCATCACCGCCGCGCTCCAGGTCGGCCAGTGGAACCGCGCCGGCGCGAAGCTCATCACCGCATCCGACGTCGAGACGAAGCTCGACAGCGTCCCGCTCGCGATGCGCGCGCTGATGAAAGATCTGACGAAGGCGCTCGGGCACGACGGCCCGCTCGGATCTCACGGCCCGCTCTCGCGCCTGGGCCCGGTCAGCGACGAGCCGTGGAGCCCGTCGTTCTGGATGAAGGACCAGGACTGGTCCGATCTCTCGAAGGACATGGCGCTCATCGAAACCGGCTTCCTCGACGAATTGAAGGGAGGCGGCATGTTCGCCCCGCTCGGACCGCTGGGGCCGCTCGGTGCGCTGGGCGCGCTCGGCTATCTCGGCCTGGTCGGCGGCCACGGCTACGCGCGCAACGCCGACGGTCACTTCATCGACAAGCAGGGCGAGATCGTGAAGACCGCCGTGATCGGCGCTTCGAAGAAGGCCTTCGAGCTGGTCGAGCTCTATCCGGAGAAGGTCGCCAAGGCGGCGCGCATCCACGACGCCTCCTGGATCATCAAGGGCGCGATCTCCAAGGACGACAACGACGGGGACGCCTACCAGTTCATGGCCAAGAAGAAGCAGGTCGTGACGCTCACCGTGGTGCCAGAGCACGCGGGTGACGTGCTGACGATCGAGCTCGTGCAGAAGGGGAAGGTCATCGGCCGCTCGGACTCGAGCGCGCTCGTGAACTGGATCCACTTCGAAGCCGACAAGAACGGGCCGATCGAGGTCCGCGTGAACAAGAAGGAGGGCGCCAAGGCCCCTCCGCAGAGCGCGTCCAGCACGTACATCGACTGGATGCTCTCGCCGCTGGTGGCGTGGGGCGAGGCCGTTCGACCCTGGGTCGGCGCGCCGGCGGCACAAGAGGGCACCGGCTACCGGCTCTACGCGGTCAGCACGCCGTCCGCTTCCTGAACATCAGCAGCATCGCCGCGAGCAGCGGCCAGGCGATCGCGCCATTCACGGTCGAGCACCCGCCGGCGACCTCGTTTTTACCGGGGGTTCCTGCATCGATCGTCTCGCTGGCGTCGTCGGTCTCGGCGGCGTCGTTCCGTGCGGTCGCGCTCGCGTCGCGCCGGGTCGCGGCTCCGCCATCGGCGCGCGGCGTCGATCCTGCGTCGCGGCTCGGATTCGTGCTTCCGGCATCGGGGATCGTCGCGGTGCCCTGCGCGCGGCGGCTGTGCGTGGTGAACAGATCGAGCATCACCAACGGCCAGGCCGGGCCCTTCGTCGCGACATACGAGGTCTCGGCGTTGCCCGCGCCGCTGCCCGCCGGGAACGCGTGGCCCATGCCCTGGACCGCGATGCGCTGGACGCGCGGACCCTCGGCATCGGATCGCGTCTCGCCCTCGCCCGCCGGCATGAAGCCCGGCAGCGCGGTCACGTCGATCGGCGCGGCCGTGGGCGCGTCGTAGATCGCGCCGAACACGTCGGCCTCGAGCGGGCCGTAGCCGGGCGCGACGATGAAGTCGCTCGTTCCATAGATGATCGACGTGATCTGGGTGTCGAAGCTCGCCACGTTCGCGCCTGCGAGGCGGCGGCAGAGCGCCTCGGCCGCGGTCTTCGTGGTGGCGACGCGCCCGATGTCCGACGACGCGGTGCCGACCGCGGGGCCGGCGTTGATGCCGACGCCCGCGAAGATGTCGGGCGCGATGCAGCCGAGCACCATCGCCTCTCCGCCGCCCGACGAGAGCCCCGAGACGTAGATCTGCGCGCGATCGATCCCGAGCGTGTTGTCGCTCGCGAGCGCCTCCACCAGATCGAGCACCGGACCCTCGTGCCGCGTGGTGCGGGTGTGGTTCGCGCCGTAGTAGTCCCAGCATCCGGCGATCACGCCGCCGTTCGGGACCTGCGGGAGCGCGATGACCACGCCGAAGCGATCCGCCGCCGGCTCCCAGTTGCCGCGCGTCTCGAGCGCGGTGTTCTGCTGCGTGCAGCCGTGGAGCCCGATCATCAGCCCGCGCCCGGCGGCGAAGCTCCCGGCCGAGGTCGGCGTGTAGATGCGGACGGACATCCCGGCCGCCATGCGGGCCGACCAGGTGCCGGCCTGGGCGACGCTGGCGGTCGAGATCAGCGCTGCGAGGAGAATATTGCGGTGCAGCATCGATTGAGCGGCACGCTATTGGTTTGCGGAGGCTTGCTCCATCCGACAATGGTGCGGTGCAGCAAACCCTAGCGAGTCTTGCGAGCGCCGTCCTCGATCGGGGTGACCTTGGAGCGGCCGGGCGCGCGGGCGTCGAGATCGGCGCTGCCGAGGGTCTCGCGCTCGGCCATAGCCTCGAGCATCTTGCTGTGCGCGCCGACGATCGAGCGCAGTCCGGCCTCGAACTGCACCTTCTGCCGCTTCAGCTCGCTGATGTCGTCCATGACCCGAGCGAGGCGGGTGTGCGCGTTCTGGATGATGCCTTCGGCCTGGCTCTCGGCGCCGGCGATGATGATCTCGGCCTCTTTCTGCGCGCTCTGCTTCACCTCGTTGGCGATGCGGGTCGCGGTGATCATCGTCTCCTTGAGCGCCTTTTCGCGCTCGCGGTGCTGCTCGAGCTGGGCTTCCTTGTCCTGGATCTGCGCCTTGATCGCGTTGACCTCCCGGATGAGCTCCTCGAAAGCGACCGCCACCTGATCGAGGAAGCCGTCGACCTCCTTGGCGTCGAAGCCCCAAACCGTCGACCGGAACTGCTGCTGCTGAATGTCGATCGGGGTCAGCTTCATGGCCTGGGCACGTTAGGGCCCGCGAAGGGACAAGTCGATCGACTTGTCCCTCCGCGCGCCCTTACCTCTCCGAATCAGGGTGGGCAATTGCTCGATCTACGCGAGCCGCTCGCCAAAAAGCGCAGTCCCGACGCGGACCCAGGTGGCGCCCTCGAGGATCGCGTCCTCGAAATCGCCGCTCATCCCCATCGAGAGGTCGTTCAGCGGAAGCCCCGTCGCGCTCCTTAGCCGATCGCGCAGCTCGCGCAGGGCTGCGAACCAACGCCGGGGCTCGTCGTCGGGCGGCGGGATGCACATCAGCCCGCGGACCTCGTTGATGCTGCGAATGGAGGTGATCAGCGCCTCGACCGCGTCCGGCGCGACCCCCGCCTTGGCCTCCTCGACGCCGATGTTCACCTCGATCAGCACCGCTCGGTCCATCAGCGCGCGCGCCAGCTTCGTCGAGTCGACCGAGTGGACCAGCGACGCCAGCTCCCCTGCCCGCTTGGCCTTGTTGGTCTGGAGGTGCCCGATCACGTGCCACTCGACGGATCCCGCAGGGAACAGCGCCGCGTGCCGCTCCAGCTCCTGCACGTAGTTCTCGCCGAAGAGCTTCTGGCCGGCCTGGAACGCCTCGATCACGAGGGCGTCGGGCTGCGACTTCGACACCGCGACCAGCCGCACCTCGCTCCGCGGGCGACCGGCTCTCGAGCAAGCGTCGTCGATGCGCGCCTCGATCGCGCGCAATCGATCCGCGATCACAGCACGCCCGCCGCGCGCAGCATCGCCAGCGTCTCCTCCAGAGGGAGGCCCACGATGTTGGTGTAGCTGCCGTCCACCGCGTCGACCAGCGCCCCCCCCTTGCCCTGGATCCCGTACGCACCGGCCTTGTCCTTGTGCTCGCCGCTCACGACGTAGCGCTCGATCTCCGCATCGGACAGAGCGCGAAAGCGCACCTCGGTGCTCACCACGCGCTCCATCGTCCCGGCCGGTGTCCTGAGAACCACCGCGGTGTGCACCACGTGCGCGCGGCCAGCGAGCACGCGCAGCATCCGCTTGGCGTCGGCGTCGTCCTCCGACTTGGCGAGCGAGAGGCCGTCGATCGCGACGGTGGTGTCAGCGGCGAGGACCGCCTCGCACGATCCGCCGTACGCAGCGGCCTTGGCCCGCGCGACGCGCAATACGTACGCCATCGGGGTCTCGTTCGGGACGAGGGATTCATCGACGTCCTGCGGGGCGATCTCCGCGCCGATCCCCGCGGCGGCGAGCAGATCGCGGCGGCGGGGAGATGCCGAGGCCAGAGCCAGTCGCATGCGGCCCTCCTAGCACGGTGGCGAACGGATGGCCGTCGTGGCATGCCTCGACGGGCGTGGATCGCCCGCACGAGCTGCCCGATGCACCTCCCGGCGAGCCGGCGACGATCTCGTTCGAGGGGCGCGCGCTTTCGGCGAAGGCCGGCGAGCCGCTCGCGGTCGCGCTGCTCGCGCACGGCATCGACATCGCGTCGCGCAGCGTGAAGTACCACCGCCCGCGCGGCGCGTTTTGCCTGGCCGGGACCTGCGCACAGTGCTGGATGCGCATCGACGGCATCCCCAACCGCGCCGCGTGTACGACGCCGGTCACCAGCGGGATGATCGTGTCGCGCGAGAACGCGTTCCCCAGCGCCGAGCTGGACCTTTTTCGCGCAGCGGATCTGATGTTCCCGGGCGGACTCGATCACCACAAGCTCGGCACGACGCCCTCGCGCGCGGTCAACATGATCATCGGCGGCGCGACCCGCCAGATGGCCGGGCTCGGCGCGATCGCCGACGACGCGCAGATCGCGCCGTCGCCGAGCATGCGGCACCTGGTCTGCGATCTGCTGGTCATCGGCGGTGGCCCCGCCGGCCTCGCCGCGGCAGAAACAGCGGCAAAAGCAGGCCTCGGCGTGCTCCTCGTCGAGAAGCGTCGCGAGCTCGGTGGCCAGCTGCTCGGCGGTCTGTTCGACGATGACGCCGAGCTGTCCTCGCTGCGTGCGCGCGCCCGCGGGGTGATCGAGTCGCACGGTGGTCAGGTCTGGCCGCACGCGGTCGCGCTCGGCATCTATCCTGGCGAGGGACGCGAGAGAGAGGTGCTGGTGCGCCGCTACTTCGGGCTGGCCGAGGAGCACCTGGTGACGGTGAAGCCGGATGCGGTGATCCTCGCGACCGGCGGCTACGAGCAAGCCGCGCTGTTCGGCGACAACGATCTGCCCGGCCACTACGGCGCACGAGCGCTCGCGCGGCTGCTGGTCCGCCGCGTTTTGCCGGGAAATCGTGTAGTGATCGTCGAGGGCGTGACGCCGGTCGAGACCGCTTCGCGGCTCGCCAAGAAGCTGGTCAGCGTGGGCGCGACGGTGACGCGCGTGTCGGCGTACCCGCACGCGGATCCCGCGGTGCTGTCCGGGCGCGTGCCTCGCGAGGCGCGCGGGCGAGCGCGGGTGAAGGGCCTGGAGATCGGCTCCGCCACCGACCCGACGGCAAAGGCGCAGGTCCTGCGCTGCAGCTTGATCGCGAGCGCGCTGCCGCAAGCGCCGGCGTTCGAGCTCGCGGTGCAGGCCGGAGCGTCGGTCGAGCACCGCCCGGATCTGGGCGGCTTCGCGGTGAAGGCCGATCCGGGCAGCGGCCGCGCGAGCGCGCACGGCGTCTTCGCGGCGGGCGACGTCACGGGCGCCACCACCGCGCGTCGCGCGATGCACGACGGCGTGTCGGCGGGGCTCTCCGCGGCGCTGTTCTTCGGCCCGGATGCGGCGCTCGAAGAGGCGCGCGAACGAGCGTTCCACGCTGCGCTGGGAGGCCCGGTCCGATGATCGGGAGAACGAAGCGATGACCAAGATCATCGTCTGCCGTTGCGAGGACGTCCTCCTGTCCGATCTCGAGGACGCGATCGAGGGCGGCAACCAGGACGTCGAGTCGCTCAAGCGCTACACCGGCTTCGGGACCGGCGTGTGCCAGGGCAAGAGCTGCGTCGCGCACGTCGGCGCGATCCTCGCCGCGCAACTCGAGTCGAAGGCGGTGCCGATCATGCCGTTCACGCCGCGGCCACCGGTGTCGCCGATCCCGATGCGCTTGCTCGCCGCGAAGGACGACACCACGGTCGTCTCCCTGCGCGGTCCCAGAGGGCGCCACAAGGGCCCCGCGGACGGGGCAAAATGAGCCTGAAAATGGCCATTCCACCCGGCTCGCGCGAGCCGCTGCCCGCCGAGACGCCGCTGCTGGTGATCGGCGGCGGCATCATGGGCCTGGCCACCGCGTACAACGCCGCGAAGCTCGGCCTGCGCGACATCGTGGTGGTCGATCGCAGCTTCCTCTGCTCCGGCGCCAGCGGACGAAACGGCGGCGGCGTGCGCATGCAGTGGTCGTCGCCGAACGACGTCGAGCTGATGCAGCGCTCGATCGATATCTGCAAGCACTTCGCGAGCGAGATGGGCGTGAACGTCTGGTTCCGTCAGGGCGGATATCTGTTCTTGGTGAAGAACCCCGCGCTGATCCCCGCGCTCGAGGCCAACGTGCGCATGCAGAACGAGTGCGGCGTGCGCACCCGCATGGTCAGCCCCAGCGAGGCCGCGGAGATCGTCCCCGGCCTCAACGTCTCCGGCGTGCACGTCGGCAGCTACAACCCCGACGACGGCGTGCTGTTCCCGTGGCCCTTCATCTGGGGCTACGCGCACAAGGCGCTCGAGCTCGGCGTGCGCGTGTACAGCTTCGTCGACGTGGTGGGCTTCGAGAAGCACAAGGGTGGCCGCATCCACACGGTGCACACGACGCGCGGCGCGATCCGCGTCGGCCACGTCGTGAACGCCACCGGCGCGTGGTCGCCCGAGCTCTCCGCAAAGGTCGGCGTGTCGATCCCGAACCGGCCTTATCGCCACGAGATCCTCACCACCGAGCCGCTGAAGCCGTTCCTCACGCCGATGGTGACGGTCCTTGGCGAGGGCATCTATTTCTCGCAGTCGATGCGCGGCGAGATCGTCGGCGGCATGGGCGATCCGAACGAGCCGCAGGGCGATCACAGCACCTCCTCGCTCGGCTTCTTGCGCCGCTTCGCGGAGAGCGCGACCTCCCTCATCCCCGCGCTCGGCAACGTGCAGGTGGTGCGGCAGTGGGCCGGCCTCTACGACGTCTCGCCTGACGGCAAGCCCATCCTCGGGGAGCCGGCAGCGGTGCCCAACATGACGCTGCTGGTCGGCTTTACCGGCAACGGCTTCATGATGGCGCCGATCATCGGGAAGCTGGCCGCCGAGCGGATCGTGCACGGGACGAAGGTCCCGTACTTCGACGACTACAACCCGGACCGGTTCGAGCACGGCATCCCCGAGAACAAAGAGACGATGATCATCGGGTGAACTTCCGTTAGGCTTCGGGCGTGAAGAAGAAGCGCCTGGTCATCCCGGCCGCGCTCGCGGTCGCGCTCCTCGCCACCGCGTGCCCGAGCGAGCCCGAAGAGCCCCACGGACACGAGTTCTGTTTCTGCGACACCAGCGACCGCCACCCCGACGCCGGCTCGGCTGCGGGGCCGGACAGCGGCTGCATGGCCCCGTCCGAGCGCGTCTGCGAAACAGTCTGATAGCCCGATTGGTGGTCCGGTCCGGACCACGAGAAACTCGAAAAAATGAGCGTCTATGTCCGAGCGCCGGTGGTGCGCATCTACGATCGCGGCGAGCGCACGGTGGTCCTCGGCCCCGGCGGCGCGCGCGCGTTCGAAGGCGACTCGGCGATCCTCGCGCGCGTCGTGCTGGCCAAGCTCGCCGAGGGCCCCATCACCGGCCAGGCGCTCCTCGCGTATCTGGCGGTGGAGAGCGGCGCGGAGATCGAGCAGCCCGAGGTGATCGATCAGCTCCTCGTCCTGCTGGTGCAGAGCGGCGCCGTACAAAAGAACCCGTCGATGGTCGTGCAGCCGCAGCGCCCGCGCCGGCCGCTGCGCGTCGTGCTCGGGATCTCGGGCGCGATCGCCGCCAGCCACAGCCCGGCGCTGGTGCTCGCGCTCCAGTCGCGCGGCCACACCGTTCGTGTCGCGATGACCGCCGCGGCGCGGCGCTTCGTCAGCGCGCAGGTGCTCGAAGCGATCACCCACTGGCCCATCGCGAAGGACGCCTGGGATGGCACGACGCACGCGCCGGTGCCGCACCTCGATCTGGCCGGCTGGGCCGAGATCGTGCTGATCCACCCGACCAGCGCGACCACCCTCTCGCGCCTCGCGAGGGGCGACTTCTCCGATCTGGTGTCCGCGGTGGCGCTCAGCGCGCGCTGTCCGGTGGTGCTCGCGCCGTCGATGAACCCGGTGATGCACGCGGCGCCCGCGGTCGCGCGCAACGTCGCCCAGCTCACCGAGGATGGCTTCGCGGTGCTGTATCCCTCGCGCGGCGTCGAGGTCGCGGAGGCGCCCGGCGCACGAAAGCCGGTGCTCGGACCGTCGCCGCCGCACGACGTGATCATCGAGGCGCTCGAGCACATCGCCGGTCCCGCGCCCGCGTCATGGGACGAGATCTGGCGCGGACCGGGGCCGCACGCCTGGTCGGCCACTCAGGTCGAGCCGGAGCTGCGCGCCGCGCTCTCTGCCCGCGCTCGTCCCGGGGCGCGCGCGCTCGACATCGGCACCGGCGACGGCGTGGTGGCGCGCGCGCTCGACGATCTCGGGATGCGCGTCGTCGCCACCGACCTCTCGCCGCACGCGCTGACCCGCGCCCAGGCGGCGAGCCTCGATCGACCGATCATCTGGCTCTGCGACGACGCGCGCGCGACCAAGCTGGCCTCGCCGTTCGCGGTGATCACCGATCGCGGCTGCCTGCACGTGCTCGAGGAGCTGGCGCCGTGGGCGGCCACGATGCGCGCGCTCGCGGCCCCGGGCGCGTCGCTCCTGGTGATGGTGCACGTGCTCGATCCGGCCAACACGCTGGCCACCGCGCGCCCCGACCCCGCGACCATCGCGGCTGCTCTGGGACATGATTTCTCGATCGAAACGGCGATCCCGACGACGCTCGGCGATCACCGCGCGGTGCTGGTCATCTTCGAGCGCGCCGGCGGTGCCATGCCAGACATAACACCGCCCATGCCGCTCCCGTCGTTCTCGTGACCGTCTGACAGCCGTCGGGCTCGGGTGTTGGAACGATCACCGCCGCGTCCGGCACACCGGCATCGGCGATGTCGCGCGCCCAGGTCTCCTCGCAGCGCGCGCCGACGCCGGTGCGCGCATCGATCGCCGGCGCGGCGGAGACGTCGCGCGGGCCCGCGTCCTGCGAGAGCACGTCCACGTAGTAGCGCCCGTAGCCCAGCGCGACGTGCCCGCAGTCGTCGTGAACGAACGCGCGCACGGTCCAGGTCCCCGCCGCGAGGCCGGCCGTCGACCACTCGAATCGCCCATCGGCGACCGCCGGCAGATCGCCGGCGATGCGCTCGAACACCCCTTCGCGCCCGGCCTCCAGCGTCACCCGCGCGTTACCGGTCGGATCGCACGCGGTGTAGCGGATCTCGAACGTGCCGCTCGACATCGCGAGCGGCGAGCTCGGCCGCGTGATCGTGATGGACGGACCGACCCGATCGCCGTCGTGCACCACCGTCACCAGCTGCGGCGTGCGCTCGACGATCTGCACCGAGCCGACCTCCTCCGGCGGCTCCCGCACCACCGACCAGAGGTGATAGTGCCCCGACGTCACCGTCGAGGTGCGCCACTCGAAGACGTTCGCGACGTCGGGCTCGAGCACGTCGCGCGCGACCAGCATCCGTCCGAGCGCCGGCATCGAGCCCACGTCGAACGTCGGGATCGGCGCGGTGGTGGCGATGAAGTCGATGAACGCCGGGCCAAATGCGGTCGGCGAGTCGCTGTCGGTCCAGCGAAAGGTGTAGCGATCGTCGCGCGCGAGGCACGACGGCCCGCCCTGCGCGAAAGGCGCCTGGGCCGGGAACCCGCCGTGGCCGACGGCGGCGAGCCCGATGAGCACAGCGAGATTCAGTTGAGCTCCTCCTCCGGGATCTCTTCGTCGTCGTCGCCCGTCTCGAAGATGCTCATCTCGATCGCCAGCGCCTCGTCCTCGCGCCCGCTCGAGCGCAGCACGTCGGCGAGTATGAACGCCGCCTCGTCGCGCTCGTTCTCGTCGGCGCCCTCCAGCGCCAGCACCTCGCGGGTCAGCGCCTCGACGCGCTCGGGCTGCTTGATCTCGCCGTAGACCTTCGCCGCCATCACCAGCGAGTACGAGTCGCGCTTTCGCTCCTCGAGGAGCGCGGTGACCTCGGCCTCGGTCTCGGCGGCGTGACCGCCGGCCATCGCGTAGCTCATCGCGCGCAGCGGGCGGCGGATCGACGGCTCCTGCAGCGCGCCTACCACGTCGGCGACCTCCAGCGCGCGATCCAGCTGGCCGCTCTTCGCGAGCCGCGGCGGGATGAACCCAGCCCACATCAGGAGGCGATCGCCGCAGCGCTCGTCCAGCGCGTGCAGCTGATCCTCGCGGCCGGCCACCGCGCGCGCCACGGTCGCCACCACTTCTGCGTCGGAGACGGCGGACTTCTTGTCGTCGCCTTCGTGCATGTCGCGCCACCACACCGCGATCGCCGCGGTCGTCGGCGCGATCAGCGGCTCGAGCGCAGGATCGATCACCTCATCGGCGGGCGGGGCGACGTCCTTGCCGTGGAGGCGCCGGTTCGAGTCGGCGAGCGTAAAAGCCTCCGGATCGAAGCTCGCGCCGAGCTCCTCGACCAGCTCGTCGTACTCCGCGTCCTGGGGACCGATCAGCACGTCCTGGATGTGCTCGTATTCCTCGACGCCGCCCGCACCGTCGGGCGGACAGGCGCGCGCGCCGGATACGCAGATGGGATACGTGACCGCGGGATCGATCGGGCGCACCGCCTCGACATCGATCGCGTGATCCCACTGGTCGTCGAAGTCGTAGAGGTAGCCGAACGCATCGCCGGGCTCGACCAGCGAACCGAGCGTCACTTTGCTGTCGTCGTAGACGCGCTGATCTTCCGCGGAGCCGGGAGGGCCGTAGTTCTTGCCGGCGATCCCGAACTGGTGGAGCTGCTCCTCGCCCTCCCAGCCCATCACCTTCTGGATCACCTTGCTCAGCTCGGAGAGCTTGATGCGGCTCGGGACCCAGATCCGACGCCACACGCGGGTCGGCGGCTCGCCCAGCGAGACGAGCAGTCGATGGACAGTCTCGTCCGCGGTCGCGGTTTGCTTGTTCTTCTTCGCCTTGGCCACGCGCGCCGGTACCCGGATCGGGGGCGGAAATCGAGGTCGGACTTGGCCCACATGCGGCATGGTGTACGCAACTTCATCCCAGGTGCGCCGACACCGTCACAATGGCGTCGCTTCGCGCCTGCCCTCTTCGCTCGACCGCCAGATGGCGCGGCTCACCGTCTGGACCGACCAGCGCGCGGCCCAGGACCACACCCTCTTCACGCCGAAGACCCGCCCCGTGACGCGGAGCAGCCCCGCCAAGGCCAAGGAGAGCGGGGCGACGGTCGCGCTGTTCAAGAGCAGGTTCCCGACGTTCCTATGGACTGGCAGCGGTGGGACCAGAACGAGGTCGCCGGCCTCTACGACGGCGCCGAGCCCACCCGGCAGATCAAGCTCATGACCAGCGGCCTCGGCATCCAGAACGCGCGCGTCGCGCTCCCGAACCAAGCTGCTACGACTTCTTCTTCTTGAAAGCGACGCTGCCCAGCGGAGGCAGCGTCACCTCGATCGAGTATGGCTTGCCGTGGAAGGGCACCGCCTCGGCGCTCACGGCCCCCATGTTCCCGGTGTTGCTACCGCCGTAATATTCCGAGTCCGTGTTGAAGATCTCGCCGTACTTACCCGGCGAGTCGACCCCGATGCGGTACTTCTGCTGCGGCTTCTCCGTCATGTTGTGCACGAAAAGCACGTCTTGTTCGGCGTTCTTCGCCTTGCGCAGCACACCCACGACCGAGTTGGTGGTGTCGCGGCAGACCATCTCCAGCGCGCTGGCTTCGAATTGCCGCTCGTAGAGCGCCGGCTCGTTCTTGTAGAGCGCATTGAGATCGGAGACCAAGTTGGAGACGCCCTGGTGCCGCTGGTCATCGAGGGACTCCCAGTCGAGCGGCTTCTTGAAATCCCACTCTTTTTTCTGGCCGAACTCACTCCCCATGAAGAGGAGCTTGTGGCCGGGATAGGACCACATGAATCCGTAGAGCAGACGCAGGTTGGCGAACTTCTGCCACTCGTCGCCGGGCATCTTCTCGACCAGCGATTTTTTTCCGTAGACGACCTCGTCGTGCGAGAGCGCGCAGACGTACTTCTCCGCGTGGGCCCAGAGGAAAGTATTGGTGAGCTTGTCGAGATCCTTGCCGCGGTTCTGGGTCGGCGTGTGGAACCACTTCAGCGTGTCGTTCATCCAGCCCATGTTCCACTTGAGATCGAAGCCGAGCCCCTTGGCGCCGCCGGTGGAGGTCACGCCCGGCCAAGCGGTCGACTCTTCCGCCACGCTGATCACGCCGGGAAGCTTCGCGTCGATCTTGGCGTTGAGCTTCTGCATGAACTCGATCGCCTCGAGGTTCTCGTTGCCCCCGTTCTTGTTGGCGACCCACTGGCCCTTCTTGCGCGAGTAGTCGAGGTAGAGCATCGACGCGACCGCGTCCACGCGGATGCCGTCGAGGTGGTACTCCTTGAGCATGTGCATCATGGAGCCCATCAGGAAGCTCTTCACCTCGTTCCTGCCGTAGTTGAAGATGCGAGTGCCCCAATCGAGGTGCTCGCCCTGCTTGGGGTCGGCGTGATCGAAGAGATTCGTGCCGTCGAACTCGGCGATGCCACTGACCTTGTCCTTGGGAAAATGCGCCGGGACCCAGTCCATGACCACGCCGATGCCGGCAGCGTGCAGCTTGTCGACGAAGTACTTGAAGTCGTCGGGATCGCCGTGGCGGCTGGTCGGCGCGAAGTATCCGCTGACCTGATATCCCCACGAATCGTCGAGCGGATGCTCGAGCAAACCCATCAGCTCGACGTGGGTGAAGTTCTTCTCTTGGAGGTAGGGAACCAGCTGATCGGCCAGCTTCCGATAGTTCGAGAACTTACCGTCCGGCGTCTGGCGCCACGACGGCAGGTGCAGCTCATAGGTGCTCATCGGCATCTCGAGGGGCTTCGAGGTGGCGCGGGCCTTCATCCAGGCCTCGTCGCTCCAGCCGTGGCTGCTCTCGCCGACCGTGAGCGAGCAGGTACCGGGGCGGAGCTCGCTGTGGCGCGCGGCGGGATCGGCCCGGACCGCGACCGAGCCCTTGCTGTCGTGGATCTCGAGCTTGTACTTGATGCCCGACGCGACGCCGGGGACGAATATCTCCCAGACCCCGCTGTCGCCGAGCTTGCGCAGCGCGTGCTGGCGGCCATCCCAGTCGTTGAACTCACCGACCACGCTCACCCGCTTGGCGCCGGGGGCCCACACCACGAAGTTGAAGCCCTTCACGCCATCGATGGTCTTCTCGTGCGATCCGAGCAGCTCGGCGGCGTTCTCGATCGTGCCCTCGTTGAACAGCCACAGATCGAGGCTGGAGACCGATGGCGCGAAGCGATGCGGATCTTCCACGCGGAACGCTTCGCCATCGGCGTCGGTGAGCTGGAACTGGTACGACTTCTTGATCTTGCCCGGGAGGATCGCCTCGAAGATCCCGCTCTCGTGCACTTTCGTCATCGGCACCAGCTTGGCCGGCTGATCCTTGGCCTCCTTGATCGCCACCGAAACCGCATCGCGCCCCGGAAAACGGCCACGAAACGCCGTCGCTGCATGGCCGTTGTACTTGATGACGTGCGCGCCGAGCACCGAGTGCGGGTCGAGGTGGACGTTGCCCACCAAGGCGTCGAGATCGCCCTTCGGCATGGTGCTCGCGGCGAGCGACAGCCCCGCGCCGAGGGACTTGTGGGGGTCGAAGTGATCACCGAGGTCGATCGCAACAGGCGCGGGGCTGCCCGCCCAGACGGGCTTCTTGCTGCCGCTCGGCGGCGTCGCACGGGACTTCGATGAGATAGGACGGATGGCCATGAGTATTCCGATCAGCGGTGGATGATTTGCCGATAAAAGGCCAGCTGCTCGATCGCCGAGCTCTTCTCCCAGGAGAAGTCCGAGGCGGCGCAGTTGGCGAGGAGACCCTGGCGATCGTCCTTCTCGTACCAGCCGAGCGCGCGGTCGAGGCAGGCGGACAGATCGGTCTCGAACTTGAAGCCGTTGCCGGTCCCGGCCTTTGGATCGTAGTCGGCGATGCTCTCCTCGAGCCCGCCGACGGCGCGAACGATGGGCACGGTCGCGTAGCGCAGCGCGTACATCTGCGGGAGGCCGCACGGCTCGAACTTCGACGGCATGAGGAAGAAGTCACTGCCGGCGTAGATGCGGTGCTCCTTGGTCGCGTCGAATTTCTGATCGAAGGCGACCTTCCCGGGATACTTCGCGACGAGCGCTTCGATCTCCTTGGCGATCGCCGGATCACCCTGGCCGACGATCAAGAACTGCACCTTCTTGTCGCCCTCCATCGCCTTTTTCACCGAGGCGATGATGTCGTCGAAGCCCTTTTGGTTGGTGAGCCGGGCGACCACGCCAACCAGCGGCGTCTCGGCGTCCTGCGCCAGGCCGAACTGGGCCTGCAACGAGGCCTTGTTGGCCTTTTTCCCGGAGAGATCGTCGATCGAGAAGTGGTGCGGGATCAGCGGATCGGTCTGCGGATCCCACGCCGCGTTGTCGATGCCGTTGAGGTTGCCCCACAGCTTGTCCTTGGCGTGCAGCACGCGCATCACGCCGTGCAGCCCCTCGCCCTGGTCCTCGGTCAATACTTCCTTCATGTACTGGCGGCTGACGGTGATCGCGCCGTGCGACTCGACCAGTCCGAGCTTGAGCAAATTGAGCTGATCGTGGAACTCGGCGGGACCCGCCGGATAGTAGAGGCCCAGCCCGTCGAAGCGCATGTGCCCGAGATGGGACTTGTCGTACTTACCTTGGTAGGCGCCGCCGAGGTTGTGCACCGCCATGATGGTCTTGGTGTCGCCGAACGCGCCGTCGCGCTTGAGATAGGCGGCGGCGGTGGCGGTGTGGGCGTCGTTGAGCTGCACCACGTCGGGGGCGTTCGCGCCGAGGATCAGCTTCAGAGCGGCGGGGATCGAGGCGCCGAAGAAGTCATAGCGCTCGGCGTTGTCGGAATAGTCCCCCTTGGGAGAGCCGTAAATCCCGGGGCGGTCCTTGGAAAAATAGCGATCATTTTCGATGAAGTAGTGGTCGACGCCGTCCTTCTTATCGAGGAACAGGCCGAAGCCCTCGGTGCCGTCAGGGCCGAAGATAATCCCCTCTTTCTCGGTGTTGGAGAGCTTCTCGCGATCGATCACCGCGTGGCGCGGCGCGATCACGATGACCTTGTGGCCCATCCTGGCCAGCGCCGCGGGCAGCTCGGACATCACGTTGCCGAGGCCGCCAGTGCCGGCGTACGGCTTAACCTCCATGGAGGCGAAGACGATCGTCATCTTCCCGAACTGCTTGATCGCGGCGATCGAGGCCTTGGCGGCCTTCGCCAGCGCCGGGTCGCCGAGCACCTTTTCCAGCGCAGGGATCGCCGATCGATCGCCGATCTTCGCCAGCCGCTCGATCGCGCCGATCTTCAGCGACGCCGACAGCGCGGGATCCGTCAGCAGCGCCCGCAGCGCGTTCGACTGGCGGTGGTTCTTGTCGCGGATGGTCAGCTCCGGAGGCGCCTCGAGCTTCTCGAGATCGGCGGCCTTCACGTGGAAGGTCCGCTTCAGCTCGCGCCCGACCTCGAGCTGGAAAGCCTCGTCCTTCACCGGGTGAGCGAAGAGCCGGAACGCCTCGGCGCGGGCGATCTTCTGCACGTGGCGGGCGAGGTGCTTCGGGAGGTTGCCGGCCTCGGCGCGCACCAGCACGTCGTCGGTGACGGTGTCCGCGCCGCGGACGTCGGCCAGATATCCCGACGACTTCAGCGCGCGGACCGCCTCCAGGATCTGCTGCATCGACTTCGACGCGGCGTGACCGACCTGCTTCGAGAGGACCGCGGGGTCCTCGGCGCTGCCCCCGAGCAGCGTGAGCGCCTCCTCGATCGCGAGCAGCTCGTCCTTGTTTCGCCGCTTGTTCGCGACCCCGCCGAACTGCCCTGCCTCGAGCTCGTCCGTCGGCAACAGCGCCGCGAGCTTCTTGGGCGACGCGAGGAGCTTCCTCGCGCGCGCCAGCTCGCCGCCGGAGATCGGCGCGGGCCCCTTCCCGATCTTCACGACTCGACCTCCAGCCGCTGCGCGAACCAGCGCAGCACGTCCTGGTTGCCCATCACCTTGATGCGGGAGGCCCGCACCGCGCGCGCCACGTCGAGCTCGTTCGCCGACAGCGCCGCGATGTCCTTGCTGAAGAACGACAGCGTCAGATCGACGTCGTCCGAGACGCCCTGCCGCGAATTCACCGCGTCGCGGGAGATCTCGTAGACCCAGTCGAGGTCGTCGCGATCGCTGATCACGAGCTGGATCACCGTCGTGGGCTTGGGGGGCGCGATCGTCGAGCTGCGCAGCAACGCCGGCAGCACCGTCTCGAGCCATTGCCGGGGCTCAAACCTCATCGCGCTGCCTCCACCCGGCGTGCAGCCGTTCCTTCAGCGTGCTGGCCTGGGTCTCGAGATCGATCGGCTCCTTGATCGGGAAGAAGCGGCCGTTCACGCCGTCGCGGGGGACGCGGATGAGGTTCAGATCCAGGAGCGGCTTGCCGTCGGAGCCGAGCACGCCGCTGGCCTCGCAGGTGATCGACTCCAGCTGCAGCACCGGCTGGTCCTTCACCTTCTTCTTCACCGCGTAGCGCTCGAGCGGGATGTCCTGCTTCAGCGCGTCGAGCGAGAAGAGAAAGTTGTTGGTCGAAAGATCCGGATAGTCGATCGGCGAGAGATCCGAAGGCAGACGGAAGCCCTCCACCAGCTGCAAATGGCCATCGATGCTGACCGGCGACGCGCCCTTGTCCCACTCGCCGGACGCCGTCTTGCGCTTCTCCGCGAGCTCCGCGGTCATGTCGGCGCCGCTCGCGATGTGGTGGCCGATCACCACCGGATCGATGGTCGCGGCCAGGTTGTCCACGTTGGAGAAGAGGATGGTCTTGACGCCGCGCCGATCGAGATCGTCGAGCACGCCGGAGCGGACGATGCTCTCGAAGAAGTCGCCATGGCCGGGCGCGTGGTAGCTCGGCTCGCCCTTGTCGTCGGTAAAGATCGTACCGTCGAGGTTCATGCGCACCGAGATCGACTGGGTGAAGGTGAGGAGCTGATCATCGCCGAGACCGAGGCCGCGACGCTCGTCCACGTGCTCCATCGTCGAGTCCTGGGTGGCGAAGCTGTTCATCAAAACCAGCGGGATCTCTGCGCCGTAGTGCTTCGATGCGCGCGCGACGTCGCTCGCCTTGAGCTCGAGGAAGGACTGGCCGTCGAACACGACGACCACGCCCTTCACGACGCCGCCGAAGCGGGTGGCCATGCCGCCGTTCAGGACGACCACCGCGACCTCGCCGCTCTGGAGCGCCTTTTCTCCGATCGCCCGCAGGCGGTCGGCCTCGGCGCCGCTCCAGCTGACCTCGGTGACGCCGGACGGGGGCGATAGCGGGCGGGCCTCGAGCGCGCTCTTCTCGGTGAGGGTGCCGGCGGCGATGCGCGCTTGGTCAGCAGCGAACCGCTTCGGGTCGAAGCCGAACTTCTTGAGGAGCTTGTGATCGAGGCGATCATCCCCCGCGGCGCTGGTCAGCGCCTGGAGCTGCGCGCTCGCCCGCGGGCTCTTTGCCTGCGCGCTGATCGCCTCGATCTCCCCTTCAGGCGTCGGGCGTAGATCGGGCGCAGACGGCGTGGACACCGGCGCTTCACCGGCAGAGATGATGATAAACGTGGGATGGACTTGGGTCGGTGGTAGTCGGCGGATCATGGCTTTCTTTCTCGGTACAACGGGCTTTACCTACATTACCGTACCCGTCCGGATGTTGTCGGCGGCGTCCGGCGGCTGGTGCGCGAATCTCGCTCGAAGGCCGCCGCGTGTCACCGGAACCATGCGTCCTCAGGAGGGCGAATGATACGCCGCTCCGCGCGGAATCTTCCCTGATCTTCGACGAAGATACGCACCCTTACCCACCCTGTAATTGACGCTCGAAACGGGGTTGGGAGGATTGCGAGGGGGAGGTCGACCGAGGTTAGCGTCTAGGCATGACGAGGCCGTTGCTCTTCACCTTCGTCGTCTGCGCTGCGATCGCGTCTCCCGCATACGCCGACCTGCCGAAGCCGCGGGGCATCACGCTGGAGATGCCGCTCGAGCACGCGCGCGCATCCGGTGGTGTCCAGACGCTGGTCGGCCGCCCGCGCTCGATCGCCTTCGCGGGACCAGGCCAGCCGCCGCTGCCGATCTTCCTCAACCGAAACGGCGGCACGTATCGCCCGGGCAACGACGACTCGCGCGCCAACACCTCGATCGTCCCGAACAGCCCCTCCACCGTCACCCCGTTTCGCGGCAGCGCCGCGCAGTGGCAGGCGGTCGTGAGCTGCGTGACCACGATGTTCGCGCCCTTCAACGTGCAGATCGTCGAGACCGAGCCGGCGCGCGGCGAGTATGTCGAGGCGGTGATCGGTGGCAGCCCCGATCAGGTCGGCCTCCCGCGCGGCGTCGGCGGCGTGGCGCCGATCGACAGCTTCCAGTGCAACATCATCCCGAACGCGATCGTGTTCGCCTTCTCGGACGTGTACGCGAACGATCCGCAGGACACCTGCGAGACCGCCGCGCAGGAGATCGCCCACGCGATCTCGCTGGATCACGAGCTCCACTGCCCCGATCCGATGACCTATCTGAGCGGCTGCGGCGCGAAGGCCTTCCGCGACCTCGACGCGCAGTGCGGCGAGTTCCAGGCCCGCGCGTGCAACTGCGGACGCAGCCGCCAGAACAGCGTCCAGGTGCTGATCGAGAAGCTCGGCGCCAGCAACGGCATGGTGGTGCCGCCCCCGCCCGGTGACATGACCGCGCCGACGATCAACGTCACCGCGCCGACCGACCCGGCGACGATGAACGGCGATCAGGTCATCACGATCTCCGCCGACATCCGCGACAACAACGCCGTCGCCGCCACCGAGCTGGTGTGGCTCTACACGCAGGCGGTGTGGCCCTGCCCGGCCAACCTCAACGGTGGCTCGGTCGTCTGCACGCGCAGCGGCAACATCTCCACCTGGCGCGTGAACGTCGGTCAGGGCGATCGGCGCTACAAGATCCGCGCGCGTGACAACTCGGGCAACCAGTTCGAGACCCCGGAGCGCGTCATCCACCTCGGCATGACCGGCCCGCCGCCGCCGACCGACACCACGCCCCCGGTCGCAGCGATCACCTCGCCGGCCGACGGCGCGCAGCTCCCCGCGATGACCACGATCCAGATCGTGGCGCACGCGACCGACACGAACGGCCTCGGCTCGATCGAGCTGGTGTGGAGCCAGGGCACCGACGCGTTCCCCTGCCCGTTCACCAGCCAGGGCGTGAACTGCGCGAAGAACGGCGACGACTACACCTGGTCGCTCAACGTCGGCGTGGGCACGCGGCGCTTCGCGGTGCGCGCGATCGATCCCGCAGGTAACTCGTTCACCACGCCGGAGCGCGGGGTCATGCTCGTCACCGGCACCACGATGCCGCCGCCGATGGGCGCCGACACCGTGGCCGAGGACAACGACAGCGCGGCCGAAGCGTTCCCCACGCGCTGCGGTAACGCGATCGATCTGGTCGTCACGCGCCTCGACGAGGACTGGTTCGCCTACGACACGCCCGCGGGCACCGACATCGAGCTCGGCATCACCGCGATGGCCGGCGTGCCGATCGCCGCCGAGCTCTACGACGTGGACGGCCGCACGATGATCGCCGGCGTGCCCGACGTCGTCGTCGCGGGCGGAACGATCCACGCGACCTCCGTGGGCGCCCGCGTGCTCGCGCGCATCACCACGTCGGCCGCTTCTGCCTCGTATCGCCTCAGCGCGACCTGCACCGCAGGGGCAGTGCCGGTGTCGCCCGATGGCGGCGTGCGCACGTCGACCAACCCGCCCGGCGGTGGTGGCGGCGGCAACATCGTGCGCGGCGGCTGCAGCACCGGCGGAACGCCCGGTGAGGGCGGCGCGTGGATGGTGCTCATGGGCCTCGCGCTGCTGGCGGTACGTCGCAACAGATAGTATCGCCGGGTCCATGCTGGAGAGCTCGACCTTCGCGATCCTGGGTGTCGGCAACATGGGCCGCGCGCTCCTCACCGGCCTCCTCGGCGGGGGCGGGGCCTCTCCCGATCGCGTCACCGTCACCAACCGCCGCCTCGAGAAGAGCGCCGAGCTCGCGCGCCTGCTGGGCGTGAAGACCGCCGCGAGCAACGCCGAGGCGGTGGCGGGCGCCGACGTGATCATCCTCGCCGTGAAGCCGCAGATCCTCGAGAAGGTGCTGCACGAGCTGCGCGGCAAGGCGCCCGATGCGCTCTACATCTCGGTGGCGGCCGGCGTTTCGACCGAGAAGATCGAGCGCGCGCTGGGCGGCTCGCCGCGGGTCGTGCGCGCGATGCCCAACACGCCGGCGCTCGTGATGGAGAGCGCGACCGCCGTGTCGAGCGGACAGTTCGCCCGCGAGGCCGATCTCGAGCTCGCGATGACCCTGTTTCGCAAGGTCGGGAGAGTGGTGTCGGTCGAGGAGTATCACCTCGACGCGGTTACCGGCCTCTCCGGCAGCGGGCCCGCGTACCTGATGCTGATCGTCGAGGCCTTCGCCGATGCGGGCGTGAAGGTCGGCCTCTCGCGCGAGATCGCGACCGAGCTCGCGGTGCAGACGATCCGCGGATCTGCGCGCCTGCTGCAGGAGACCGGCGAGCATCCCGGCAAGCTCAAGGACATGGTCACCTCGCCCGGTGGGACCGCGATCGCCGGGCTGCACACGCTGGAAGAAGGTGGTTTGCGCACCACGATCATGAACGCGGTCGAGGCCGCGACCCGCCGCGCACGAGAGCTCGGACAGGCGTGATGGGAAGAGCGGCGATCATCACGCGCGTTCCACCGCGATGCTGATACCCCCACCGCCGCGATCACCCGCAAGCGCCGCATCGCGATCGACGCGGGCCACGGCGCGCCGAAGAACACCGGGGCGCTCTCGATCAGCTGCGAGGACGAGCAGGACTTCACTCTGCGCGTGACGCGGGCGATCATCCCGCGCCTCGAGAAGCGCTTCGAGGTGATCGAGACGCGCAAGAGCGGAGAGCAGCCGACCTATCCCGCGCGCATCCAGCAGGCGATGAATGAGCGCGCCGAGGCGCTGCGAAAGCCGACGCTGCCGACGATCATCCTCGAGACGCACCAGGCGCTGCACGCGGGCGAGTGGGCGCGCTGGCAGGAGAGCGAGACGTACGACGCGCTCGCTGCGGCGCTGATCGAGGCGCTGGAGAGGGCGATTCCTTAGGGCCCGTGTCCGCGCCGTGACACAACGGGTGTAGCCTGGTCGAAGTGCAGGCAAACCGCATTCGCTTCGAGCCCGGCTCCGAGGGCTTCCACACCGATCTTCGCACCCGCGTCGACGCTTACTTCGAAGAGCGCGGCCTATCGCGTCACGCCAACGCCCACGTGGTCGCCAAGATCATCCTCTTCATCGGCGTCGTCGTCGGGATCTATGCAGGAATCCTGGCCGAAATCATCCCGGGCATCTTCGCCCTCGTGCTCGGCTTCGCGATCGCCGAGGTCGGCTTCAACGTCGGACACGACGCGAACCACCGCTCCACCTCGCGCCACGCGTGGGTGAACAGCGTGCTCGGCTGGTCGTTCGATCTGTTCGGTGGGAGCTCGCATGGCTGGAACATCGCCCACAACATCGTGCACCACACGTACACCAACATGCCGGGCGTCGATCGCGACATCGACGCGGAGCCGTGGATGCGCTTCCACTCGCACGAGAAGCGCCCCGCCTACTATCGCTGGCAGCACGTCTTCGCGTTCGCATTCTACATGCTGACGATGCTCGCCTGGACGTTCGCGAAGGACGTCGGCCTCTTCATGACGCGCGACCCGCGCACGCAGAAGCGCCCCGGCAAACAAGCTTGGGCCGGCATGCTGATCGGGAAGCTGGTGCACTTCACGGTGTTCCTCGCGATCCCGATGCTGGTGATGAGCGCGGCGTGGTGGCAGATCATCCTCGGCTACGTGATGATGCAGATGGCGGTGGGCTTCACGCTCGCGGTGGTGTTCCAGCTCGCGCATGTCGTCGAGGGCACCGAGTTCCCGCGCGCCGACGCGCACGGCTCGGTCGACAGCTCGTGGGCCGAGCACCAGTTGCGCACCACCGCGAACTTCAGCACCGGCGGCGTGCTCGCGACGTTCTTCACCGGCGGGCTCAATCACCAGATCGAGCACCACCTCTTCCCGAAGATCTCGCACGCCCACTACGGCGCGCTGTCGAAGATCGTGCGCCGCACCGCGCTCGAGCACGGGCTCCCGTACAACGAGAATCGCAGCTTCATGGCCGCGCTCGGATCGCACATCCGGATCATGCGGCGCTTCGGCGCCGCGGTCGCGACCTAAACCGCCAGCAGATGCGGGCGTAACAGCGAGCGGCGCTCGCGCTCGAGCTGCTCGGGATCGAGGTAGCTCTTCACCTGCGGCGATGTCGCGCGCCGTGCAAGCCGCGCTCGGCGAACAGCACGCTACTTCTTGAAGAGCCGGCGCGCCGCGAGCACGTCGTCGAGCGCGCCCTTCAGCGGAGACGAGCCGGGCATCTTCAGCCCCGCCATGCTGCGCGCGCCCATCATCGCGGGCGGAGGCGGCGCCATCCCCGCGGTGGAGGGATCGACCGGCGCCTGCGCGCTGCGTCGCGCCGCGTCTTCGAGCTCCTTTACCAGCGTCGCGAGGGCCTTGTTGAGGTCGGCCATCAGCTGCGGGTGCGGTGGGTTCTTCTTGAAATGGGCCGCGAGCGACGCCATCGCTTCTTTCGGGGACGACGCGCGCGCTGCGCCGGAGGTGACGCTCAGCTCGCCGGCCATGTTCTGGAGCTCGGGGCGAAGCTTGTCGAAGCGGCCGGGCGGGATCAGCGTGACCAGGAGGAGCTGGTAGACGCGCCTTCGATCGGCCTTGCTGTACATCAGCTTGCCGTCGGGGCTCTTCTTGCGAAACGGCGCGAGGATCTTGCGGACCTGGGCCTGGTTGAACGGGACGCCGGAGCCCATCTCTCTTTTGGCAGGGGGGGCGGCGACGATCGGAGGAGGTTGCGCCGCGGGCGGCTTCACGCCGGGTCGGGCCGGAGGCCGAGGACGCTGGGGTGGACGTCCGGGGCGATCGTTCACGACGAGGCGCTCGAAGGCGTCGCGAGCTGCTGCGCGAGGAACATCAGCGCCATGTCTTGGGACATGCCTCCAGCCATCTGCGCTTGTACCCAGTCTGTCCAGCTGCGCTTCACGTCGAGGCCGGGCGCGTTCTGCTCCGGGAACTGCTGCCAGAAGACCATGCCGACGCGCTCGAGGAGCGCCTTCTCCGGCATGTTGTTCACGCGCGCCTTCACTTCATTGTCGATGGTGTTGAGCGTCGCGCCCTCCGAGAGGCGGCGATCGATGAACGCGTTGATGTCGTTGCGATCCGCCAGCGACGAGCCGCGCCCGAGGATGGTCACGAAGGCGTCTTCGGTGAGCGCGCGGCGGGTCTCGCCGACCTCCTGCGAGCCGAGGACGAACGTGCGGAGCTCGGCGTCGGTCGCGCCGTTGTTGATCTGCTCGATCAGCTCGTCGCGGAGGAGCGGACCGATCTCGACGGCGCGGCCCTGGCGATCGTTGCCGGTGACGCCGGAGTACGCGGCGGTGATGCGCGCCTGAACGTCGGCGGGGACCTCCAGCGTGAGGTCGGCGAGCGCGGTCTCGATCGAGCTGCTGATCGCGGTGGCCCACTGGCCGAGGCCCGGGAAGTACTCCCCGATGAGCGGGTTCGCGGCGGTGGCCTCGCGGAGCGTCGCCAGCATGTTCTGCCCGGCGGTGCGCATCTGCTCGACGGTCATCCCGGACTGACGGCCGTTCCTGACCATCCCGTCGACGATGGCGTTGTTCGCACTCTTCACGGTCGACATGGGTAAGGCAGGGTGCCTCGTGCGACCGCGTTTGTGACGGTAAATCGTGATTACAATCGATTACTTACTCGCCGAGTTGTTGTGCGATCCACACAGCACACTGGGGGGCTCACGCCCCGATTCGGGCGAGCACCGCGCGCGCGGTGGTGCTGAGGCCCTCGGGATCGAGCGCGGCCTCCAGGGTTCGCAGCCCCAGCGCGAGCTCGAACGCCTTCTGCCGACCATCGGGGTCGAGATCGTGCCACGCCGGCAGCGTGCGATCGCCGCTCACCCGCTCGGGCCGGTACGCGCCGGCGACCTCTTCGATCAGCGCGTCGTTCATACCCACTCCAGGCCGAGGTCGATCCCCTTGGACTCGAGGCACTGCGCCAGCAGCTTCCGCGCGCGCGTGAAGTTCTGGAGGAACGTGTTCGGCTTCATGCCGAGCCGCTCCGCGAGCACGGGGTCAGCCTCTGCGCCGCCGCTCTCGAGGCGCGCGGCGAGCGCTTGCTGCGGCTTCTGGGGGAGCTTGTCGCGGCAATCCTCGATGTGGTCGCGAAGCCTCGGATCAGCCGGAGGCGCAGGCGCGACCTGTCCCTCCGGCATCGCCTCGATCGCGTCTTCGTCGAACCCGGTCGAGCGCAGCCGCCGCGCCTCGCTGATCGCGTAGTTCCGGCCCATCCGCACCGAGAGCCGGAGGAGCGCGTTGGGCCGGCCGTCGAGCACCACGCGCGGCGCCACCTGCCACGCGCGGAGCAACGTCTCCTGGAGCACCGCCTCGGTGTCGACCACCCTCGCGAAGCTGCGCAGGCTCTCGCGGATCGGCCGCTCGGCGCCGGCGAGCCACTGCCCGAAGGCCATGGCATCACCGGCGACGATGGCCGGGAGGTGCTGGTCGAGATCGTTCACCGCCCCCCCTTCAGCCAGAAGTACAGCAATCCGAGGATCAACATCAGGAGCGCGATCAACCAGAGCGGCGAGCGCTTGCGCGTGACCTTGACCTCCAGCAGCTGCGGTTGACCCTCCGGCGCCCCGTACTGCGCCAGAGGCGTGCTCGGCACCGGCGCCGCTTCGGGCTTCGGCTGCGGCTTCGCCTTCGCCGGCGGCGGAAGCGCCCCGGACGTCCGGCGCTCTTTCGCCTCGAGCGGCTCGGCGTCCTTCGGGGCCTGGACCTTCGAGGCCCTGCTCGCAGCCGGAGCGGCCCGGGCCGCGGGCTCGTCCTCGTCGGGCTCCGGCGC